>Ga0181535_10000013_pt1 | contig 267917 bp, 245 predicted proteins | sample PEATcosm2014_Bin_44_FD_119774 | JGI IMG/M metagenome (GOLD analysis project Ga0181535, IMG submission 119774) | Peatland microbial communities from MTU Mesocosm Facility, Houghton, MI, USA - PEATcosm2014_Bin17_30_metaG | ecosystem: Environmental > Terrestrial > Soil > Wetlands > Peat | place... | reverse complement strand
GAAGCGATTCCGGTGCTGGAGAAGGCGCTCGGCCCCGACCGGAATCCGGCTGTAATGGGCGTGCTGGTTCGGGCCTATGCGCATGCTGGACGACGTAAGGAGGCCCTGCGGCTGCTTGATGAGCTGAAACGACGGCAGCAGAAAAGCTACGTGGCCGCCGCGCCCTTTGTGAACGCTTATTTAGGGCTCGGCGACAACGAGCAGGCACTTGCCTGGCTGGAACGAGCCTACGAGGAACAATCAAACATGCTGCAGTTGATCAAGGTCCATCCATACCTCGATCCTTTGCGCAGTGACCCACGTTTTGTGGATCTGGTCCACCGCGTCGGGCTCGACCAGCCCCGATAGCCAACGTATCGTTTGGAGAGGCGTTGCCTCCCCGCCTGATCATCCGCTCGCTGCCTAAAACCGGATCCGCGCTTTCAGTTGGATCATGCGGGGGGAAACATCGCCTCCAAGGCCAGATCCCAGGATGCTGGTCGGTGGCATCTCCATCGTCGATATCTGTCCGAACCCTTGGTCCGAGCTGTAGTTGTCGGGTGGGCCGAAATTTGGGTGATTGAAAAAATTAAAGAATTGGATACCAATGCCAAACACCACCTTATCACCGACGAGGCTCGTTTTCTTCATGACCGTAAAGTCAGTATTGAAGTAGCTCGGATAGCGAAAACGGTTGCGTCCTTGCGCAAAGGAAACGGCAGAGCCCGAACAAGGTCCCTGTGAATCGGGTAGGTTCCCTGCATTGAACGAAATCTCGCAACCCGCCTGCACAAACAGTGCGGCCGGATTCGGCGCTTCTGAACCGTCGGCCAGCGTAATCAACTGCGGAGGCCAACAAGGATGCGGGAAGGGTGGGATTACGGCTCCCGCTCCGCAGGAATGGGAACCGCTGAGTGGGGCGACTGGAACAGAGTAGATTGTTCCATAGAAATTGTTCCCAGCCAGGTTACCGGATTCTGCGAGATCGATCACCGTGTAAGGAAATCCGGTTCGGGCGAAAATCGTTCCCGCGACCTGCCATCCCTTCACGAGGAAATCGGGGCCGCGGCCGTGGAGCATGGTTTTGACCGGGAGTTGCCACACATAGTTCGCATTGAAGGAGTGACGAACGTCGTAATCTGCCGGTCCGTAGCTGCCCCGCAGATGAGAAGGGTCCTGAGGGTATTCGGAACTGCCTGCAGTGAATTCGTCAAGGCCGCCGTTGGAGACTTCATCCAGAGCATGGCCGTAGGTGTAGTTCGCCTGGAATAGACCATTGCCGAATCCAGCAAACTTTTTCCGAAAGGAAACAATCAAGCCGTTGTAGTTCGAGATTCCGGGTGTGGCGAATTCAGTGACACCGCTGAAACGAGGGTCGGCACAGGGCGGAACGGGCGGGCTCGCACAGACTGTGGCCGGAAATGGACCCCATCCGTAAGCATTGGCTGAGGGATTTTGCACGAACTCGTGAATTCCGTGATTTCCATAGTATCCGAGAGTCACCGAAGTGCGGGTACCAAACGGCTGCTGCACTTCCAGACTCCACTTCTGATATTGGGATGAACGGGGATTGTTCGTCGCAACGATAATGCTGGGAGGGAAGAAGTGAAGAGGATCCGACGCTTTGATCTCAGCAAGGTTGTCGCCGGCTGCAAACCCCTCGACAAAGGCAGCATTTGAGGCTGCGGCTACTTTAAAAAGGCTGTTGGTTTCTGCCGGAGCGAGATTGTAGGCGCCAGATACTGACACATGGTTAACGAGCGGTGGATTCTGAGAGAAAGGGGTTCCGAACCCGCCGGTCAGCTCATAAAACAAACCGGCACCGCCACGCACTACAGTATTATGCGAAACTCCCCGCGGTTGCCAGGCGAAACTGAATCGTGGCGCCCATAGAATAGCATCTTTGTGAAAAAAGGCTTGCCTGCGTTTCGAGAGCGCCTGATTGTAAGGTTGAGCGGGGTCGTGACTGATCGATTCAAATGGTCCAGATAATTCAGAAAAGCAATCGTGGGCACACACCGGATTCGATTCATGTTCCAGCCGCAGGGCGAGAGTAAGGGTTAGGTTGGATTTGGCGTGCCACTCATCCTGCCCATATCCCGCAAGAGTGTAGGTTGCGAAGCGCTGTGCGAGCTGCGTGGGAAACGATTGACGCAAGCGTGTGGAGTCGCTCTGGGGAGACGCTGGGTCCACGCCTCCGGAATAAAATGCATCGATGGTTTGTGGGACGACATCTCCGACCGCGTTCTGCGCATAAGCTGAGTTGCTCAAATATGCTCGCAGGAAGTCTCCGCCGAATCCGAACTTGTGCTTGCCCCGCGTCTTCAGAAAATCATCGGCGATCTCATACTGCGTGAGCCCTCGGCCGATGGGATAGCCATAGATGTAGTCAAATCCTCCCAGCGATGCGAACGGCTGACCCGCGCTAGACCAATCCAGTGTGGTCGGAAAAGCAGCCAGCGTTTGCGCCGGGTTGACGACGCTCGTCACCCCATCCTGGTAAGTACCCGCCAATAGGAACTGGTTCGCGGCGGTTGCTCCAAATGTGTGAGTTTCGTTCAACTGGGCTTGCCACCACGGCCCGGAGTAATAGACGTTGAAAAGCGGGCTCACGGGGTCGAGGACAATGGGTTGACGGCCATTGTCGTATTGCAGGAGGAAGAAAGCACGGTCGTTGGTCCGGATGTTCCAATCCATGCGGCCAGACACAAGGGATTCACTCGTCGGCTGCCCAATTGTTTCCTGAAAATGGATTGCGCACGGAAGATTCACACCGAGTTGGCCCTGTGCAGTCTTTGGACCGATGAATCCCGTGCAGCCGGTCGGGTCCTGTACGAGATTAAATCCACCAGGTGCGGCGGAAGTGGCTCCAGGTGTGGCGTTATATAGATTGAAGATCTGCCGGTAAAACGCATCGGAAGGAGATGTTGAACCCAACCTGGAGTCGATATTGGCGATGGTTGCCGCCTCGAACTGTGGGCTCGGGAGAATCACCTGCACCGGAGAGGGCAGCAAGACTCGCAAGCCCTCGGCATCAAAAAAGAAAAACAGCCTGTTTTTGTGGATCGGCCCACCCACCGAACCTGCCCATTGATTGGCGATGTCGAACGGCCGAGGATTGCCGAATGCTTTCGTGATCCAGTCGGTAGCGTTCAACACGCTACCATTCCAAAAGTACTCGGCGTTTCCGTGGAAGTCGTTTCCTCCGGACTTTGTGACGTAGTTCACAAACGAGCCTGGGGCATCACCAAAATGTCCCGAGTAGCCATCACTCACCACGGTGGCTTCCTGAATCTGGTTCTGACCCAGAAGCATGCCCGAAGCGCTAGTGAAGCTTAGATGACCTAAGTTGTCGTTCATGCCATTCACGGTGAAGAGATTTGAGGTCCCCGGCATACCCAAGATGGAAAAGTTCCCGCCCCCGCCTCCCGTGCGGGCATTATCGGTGTTCATGATTGCGCCGGGGGCGGTCTGGGCGATGTAGGTGAGGTCGTTACCGGGATTGGGTAGTTCCGAGATCTGCGTCTGGCTCATGGTAATCGAAACGTCGCCGTTGTCTGCCTGAACGAGAGGAGCTTCTGCAGTCACGACCAGTTGCATGTTTGCTTTCGCAATCTCCAGCATGATGTTGACGGTGACTGGCGTCTCTAGCAATACAGTCACGCTCCGGGTTTCGCTGCGAAATCGGTCGTGTACCACGGTTAGCGTGTATTGGCTGGGAGAAAGAAAGAAGAAGCGGTACACCCCATCGCGGTCTGTCTTGGTTGACTCTATCGTGCCCTTGGTGATGTCCCTGATCTCGACATCCGCATTCGGCACAACCGCACCACTCTGATCAGTGACGACGCCGGTCACTGCGCCGGAGGTGGTTGTTTGCGCATTCAGCCTATTTAGAAAGAAGGTAATGAGGAAGATCCCAACAAGAAGCGATACCGCTATCGGACGCAAACTCATCGAACCGCCCCTAGGATTCGATTAGACAAGGCCCCCAGGTTAGTCAGGGAGACATAATACTCTTAATCGTCCCGGAATTCCCTCTCGACTTTGAAGACGTGTAGTGTCAGTCTGATTTCGATCCTTTAGTCGACTGCAGTAGTCATGCGGCACAATTCGGCCGATGCACTTTGAAATCTGCTCTTTCGTCGCCTATCTCGGCAAGACGCGCACTTCTGTACGGATGCGTGTTGTGCTCCCGCAGCGTCGGAGGCGTGTTATGCCCAGGTCAACACTACGACAACTTCGGAAGGGCGACGGTAGATGTCGCTAGGACGTGCTCGTTCCGATGCTGTCGCCCGAAAGCTTGTTCGGGGCGCATCACAGTGACTTGTGCAGCATGGCTATTGCGTCCAAAAGCAACCGAACTGTTGAATAGTAGGAGCCAACACAAAACTCGCTTGCAGCGATTGACCTGAAGGGATTCGATGCCTCGAACAAGTTCGCGTGACCTGACCGACGCGCAATGGGAGACCCTGGACAAACGCATTCCGGAACCGCCGCGCCGGAAAGACCGAGGCGGACGGCCTTGGAAGAACCGGCGTGCGGTCTTGAATGACATTTTGTGGGTGTTATGGACGGGTGTTTCCTGGGCGGATGTTCCGGACCGCTACACGTCATTCCAGACCCGCCATCGCAGATTTCAGCAATGGGTTCGGTCTGGAATAATGATGAGAGGAGTTCTCGAAGCACTTGCCATCGAACTAAGGGTTCGAGGGGGCCTGAATGTGAAAGAAGGCTTTAATCGACGGGAGCTTTGCTCCAGCGAAAAAGGGGGATCGAAAGTCGGAAGAACCAAGCGTAGCAAGGGAACGAAGATTACATGCAAGGTCCTGTTTAGCGGCGAGCGGCAGCAACGGCCCCTATCGCGTTCACTTCCAAGGTCGGTGGTTTCCGGCTCGAATGGGGTTTGGGCGTAACTGTGATCTGCACGTTATGGTCGAGTAAAAGCAAAAAGCCAACAAGCCGCTCGATGGAGAAATCAGTGAGCCGGCCCCGCTTCAAGGCGGAGATCTTGGGTTGGTCCACACCTAGCACCTTCCCGGCTCGTACTTGTGTCAGTTTGCGGACTTCGATGATGTCAACGATCCGGTGAGCCAAATCAGCCTTGGCACGTGCCTCTTGGGGATTGACAACACTCAGATCAGCGTAGACGTTTCCACTGCCTTCCACGTACCCATGCTTCTTCATAGTGAGTCGCCCCTCTTTGGCGTACTTCATATGGTTCGCGTTAAGTTCTTCCGGCTCGCTTCTCCAGTTCCACCACTTGCGCCAGCCGCCTCTCCACGAGTTCCATTTCATGCTTCGGCGTTGCGATGCCCCGCTTGGACTTCTTCTGGAACACATGCAAGACGTAAACAGCCTTTGGAAACCGCACCGTATAGACGGCCCTGAACGTATCACCCCTGAAGTCGGAAACAATCTCCAGGACGCCCGGTGCAATACCTTTCAGTGGCTTGGCGTTCTCCGGCATCTTGCCCCTCTGGACGCGCTCCAACGCGAACCCAATCTCGTCTTTGACCTCTTCCGGCAGTTCGCGCAGCACCTTCAGCGAATCCCCTATGAAGCGTAGCGGCCTCATCGAAGTGGCTGTCATGTTTCGACTCTAGAATATGCTAGTGTTGGCATACTGTCAAGGATGATAACGTGACGACGGGATCGACAAACCAAGAGTGGGTGACATTTAGCTTTTTGTTTGTTTCCCCTACCTGCCCCGGAATATTTGGATGATTTTGGCCCAGTCTAGACGTGTGTCAAGGCTGCCGAAGGCACCGTGCTAGCGGCTGCGGCCTTGACACACGTCTAGACTGGGCTATGCTCCCATCATCCGGGGCAGGTGAGTACTACATACTAGCTCCCATCGGCCCTTTGTCCCTGCATTCGCCGGATTTCTGCTGCGGTGAGATAGACTGCCCTCGCGTCTTCGTCGGCCAGGTGAGGTCTGCTATCACCTAGTTGCTTGCGGAAGCGGTTGCCAACTTAATTGCGAGTTGGTGCTTCGCGTCGCTGATTTGGTCGAGCAGTTTGTCGAACGCCTCCGGCGTGAGTCTCTGGCCCGCGGCCAGAGGCCGCAGTACATTTACCAAGAGCAACCGGACTCCGAGAATTTCAGCCAGCGATGGATCGCTGGCTGATCCTCCATTCACCTCCTGGAGGATCACATCGCGTATCCATTCGCCGCGTGCAAGCCCCTTCGACTTTGCGAACTCAGTGACTCTCCCCCGCTCCTCTTTCGTTAGCTTCACGGTCACGGGGAACACGCGATTAAGAGTGCAATCGCCGTCAGAGCGCGCGTTTCTCTTGCCTTTCAAAATTGCCATAGCCCCCTCGTATTCCGAGGTGCACCCAAGTGCACCGGAAATTGTTATGTCTTTGAAACCGCTCTAAGTGCACCGTGGTGCACTTGCACGACCCTAGAAGGGGTGGAGTGTCAAAATTCTTCCGGTGCGAAGCACCGTTTTGGCACCACCACAGAATCGGACGTGGAATCACGCCTTCACCGCACGCACAGAAGGCGTGGACTCCAGCCCGGCGATGAGCTTCTTCGGTTACACCATTTCCGTGCACAAGCTCATGCAGAACCCACGTCCAATCATGTTCGGAATAGGTGTACTCGCTGGGATGTTGTCGCGATGGGATCGCGCGGGACGAACGCACGGCGTTCGGCGCTGAAATCCCCAACCAGAAGTCATCGGGATTCCAAGTGGAATCGCTGAGCAAGTTGGCGACGATATTCGTCTTCTTCTCTGTTCTAAGTTTGCCGCATGTTGCCCCTCGAAGACCGAAAAGATCAGAGCGCTTTTCTTGTCGGCCTCGTATCCACAATCCCGAGCACCTCGGGGAGGATGAGGCGGCCCGACCGCCGCTCGATATGGATGACAGGATCAACTGATTCTCCGATCTCTGCTTTCGTGTCGCAGAAGGTGGTCTGGGCGTTCCTTGCGCATGCCCAGATTGGCGAAACGGGAGACTGTCCCCGCAAGGCTGACTAATCCGTCGCTGGCGAGCCCGCATGTCCCGCCTTGAAGGAATCGAGCAACGTCCCGGTCATCGGGATCTCGCACACTCCACCATTTTGGGCAAAACTATCCTCAGTCCAATTAGGAAGTCCAATGAATTTTCGGCGGGCAGCCATTCCACGGAGGAATAGCTAGGCAAAAACAGAGTGGTCCGGTCGGCGGATCATTGTCGACACGGAATGAGGAGGTCGATAAGAGACTCACGATAAAGGACAAAGCCATAATTGTTTCTGGATCTTTCAAATCACTGCATACACTGCCGCACGACAAGTTCTCAGCAACTTTGGCTTTCCGTTGTTTGCCATCAAGAGATATCGCACGTTGCTATTCGCCTGTCTCAGGGCCTCTGAAACGCAACGTCGCAACCGTCTGATGCCCGATATTCCCAGCGGGAATATCGAACGCACGAAAAGTCATTGGACACGGCGACAAGAATGAGCCATGTTCAGTATTTCGTGCGAATACTTCTTGCATTTGGCCACCAAATGGGTACTGCGATCACTACCGATGCAGAGATGCAGAAGAAAGCGCCGCAGCCTTCTGAAAGACCTGTGAGCGCGAAGGCTGCTGCGGAATTTCTTCAGATGCACGTGAGGAGCGTCACGCGTCTGGCAGGGGTCGGACACATTCCCGGCCATCCCATCGGATACGGACAACGTAAGAAATGGCTCTTCTACATTTCAGAACTGGACGAATGGTTGCGGGCTCAGATATGCTCCGACTCATCCCGGCGTCGTCAAGGCAAGGGAGGACAAGTTGCCTAGACGAAACCGTTATCAGTTTGGAAGTCTCGAACTTCGCAAGAGAACCAAGGGTCCCGACGTATGGCTATTCCGCTACTGGGATCGACAGAATCCATCAGCAACACGGCCCTCGATAACTTTGGGGACGGTCGAAGATTATCCGACCCGGGCGGATGCCAGACGCGCAGCCGAAGGTCTCAGGCTGGAAATCAATCATGGCTCGCCATTACGCGAGGCCGTTACTTTTCAAGGTTTGATCGATCGATATGTGAGCGAAGAGATCGAGAGAGGCGACCTTGCGCACACAACCAAAGAACCCGATCTAAATCGCATCAACAAACACATCTCTCCCAAGTGGGGCAGTCACCTGCTACGGGAAGTCAAACCGTATCCTGTTCAGGATTGGCTCCGACAATTGCCTATGGCCCCAAAGACCAGAGGCCATATTCGGAGTCTCATGTACCGCCTCTTCGAGAAGGCCATGCTCTGGGAACTGATTCCGTTGGAGCGCAACCCCATGGGCTTAGTCGAACTCAAAGGGGTCAGCAAGCGTTTAAAACCTCCTCGCATTTTGACCGAAGAGGAGTTTGGAGCCCTGCTCGATCAACTGGACCATCCCTATCGCTGTATGGTTCTTTTGGCGGGCTGCACTGGCCTTCGTATCAGCGAGGTGATGGGCCTGCGCTGGAGTCTGATCGACTTCGAAAGCCTGGTCATGGAAATCAGAGAAGGTTTTGCTCGCAGCCAGGTGACGAAGCTCAAGTCAGAGTGCTCCCAGGACCAATTGCCTCTGGACCCGGACGTTGCGACCATTTTGCTCGAATGGAAGCGATTGTGTCCGGCTACCGAAGGAAACTGGGTTTTTCCCAGCCCACGGACAAACAAACCCTACGATTCTGGCTCGCTGCGGAAAAAGGTGCTCAAGGCCGCTGCTTTACGAGCCAAGATTCAGGGACGGATCGGCTGGCACACGTTTCGGCACAGCTATCGCGCTTGGCTCGACGAAACAGGTGCTCCCCTCGGCGTACAGCAGAAACTGATGCGTCATGCCAACATCTCGACCACGATGAACGTGTACGGCGGAGCCTTCATGGAATCGAAGCGCAAAGCCAACACATCCGTTGTGCAGCGCGTGTTGGTTTAAGACCGCACCAAATAGCAAAAGGCCGTCACGTGGACGGCCTCTGCTCAGGTGCTCCAATCCGTATTGGACCATTTCAGACCACAATCGAAAATCCAGATTCCTCGTAACTCTATGATTGCGTTGGTTGCGGGGGGTGGATTTGAACCACCGACCTTTGGGTTATGAGCCCAACGAGCTACCAGACTGCTCCACCCCGCACTTTGATCATAATCAATGGTCATGACATCGTCAAACGTCTGTCATCTTCCAACTGGCATAAACGTTCGTGCAGAACTCATCGAATACTTCGCCGACCGTGGGACATTGTGACCGTATGAAGAAATGGAATATCTCATTCCATCCCGCCGCGTTCATTTCGAGCCTCCGGCCATGGCATCTATGCGTTTAGCCAGAATGGCGCATCCAAGCTCTCAATCCCAGCATCGAACAAACGCCCAAGTTTTCAAGCACTACGAATCTCAGATTGCCGTTCTGTGAGGAGAACATCATCTATGGCTAAGAAAGATCTCAATGCGAAAGCACCCGCCGCCGAGCGAGGGACGGTGAGCGCTCAGCCTCGCCTTCATCAGCGTGCCCCCGAAATTCAACGCTTTGGTACCGTCTCGCACATGTTGCCTCTTGACCTGGAGGAGCCGGTTCGCCTGGAAATGACCGAGCAACTCAACCTTCTGTTAGCTGACACCATTACCCTGCGCGATCTCTACAAGAAATCGCATTGGCAAGTGTCGGGGCCAACTTTTTATCAGCTCCACCTCTTGTTCGACAAGCACTTCGGCGAACAGTCGGAGATCGTGGATACCATCGCCGAACGGATTCAACTTCTCGGGGGAATTTCGATTGCGATGGCTGCCGATGTGGCCGAAACCACGCGCATCGAGCGTCCGCCGAAGGGAAGGGAAGAAGTGCCGGTGCAGATTTCCCGTCTGCTCGATGCCCATCAGATCATCATCGGCCATTGCCGTGAATTGGCACGACGTGCCGACAAGCTGGGCGATGACGGAACCAACGACTTGGCGGTCAGCGATGTGCTCCGCACCAATGAATTGCAAGTATGGTTTCTCAGCGAGCACCTGGTGGAGGAGCCACTCGTACACGCCGAAGATTCGCGGCTGCGCAGCGCAAGCTAGAAATTGGGAACGGGTATAGGGAGCAGGCTGCTTTGCGGAGCCTGCTCCTTATTATTATTACTGCATTATTACTACGTAACGCCCTCGGGTTCACTACATCCGGCTGCCGGTCTGCAGCTTGTCGTGGTCGTAGTATTCGTAAGCCGACATCGGCTTCTCGCCACCCTTTTTCCATGTGCGCGAGTCCTCCGGCAATTTTCCCAATACTTTGGCCATTTCGCGGATATGCATCGCAACTGTACCGCAACACGCGCCGATGAAATTGATCCCGATATCGCGGGCCTGCACCGCGTACTCTCCCATTTCCTTCCGAGTGAGTTGCAACGGGTCCAACGCGTAAGGAAACTCTGGCAGGCTCGTGAAGTCCGGCTTCACTTTCGGAGTGCGGTAGGCGACCGGCTGACATGCCAGATATCCCGAAACCGCCTCGCGCATCTCTTCCATCGGGCCCAGGATGTGCTCGGGCGGCCGCAGGCAGTTCATGCCAACGATATCGGCGCCGGCATCGAACAGCGCCTTCGCCGCATCTGCTGCGCTCTTGCCCTCGGCGGTTTCATTCTTGTTCTCGAAGCAAATCGTGACCATCGTCGGCAAACCAGTCTTCTTCCCGCGCTCGACCGCAATCAGCGCTTCTCCCAGCCAGGAAAAGGTTTCGCCAATGATGAAGTCCACGCCTTCTTCAACCTGCACTGCCAGTTGTTCATCGAACGTCTTGCGTACGCGGTCGGCCGCCGATGTGCTGCCCGGTTCGTACATCCACGTCAGACTCAGGTTGCCCGCTACCAGGCAACGATCGCCCGCAACCTCCCGCGCAATGCGGACGGCCGTCCGATTCAAATCCTCCAGACGATTCTCCAGTCCCACGGTCGCCAATTTGTCGCGACTCGCGTAGAAGGTCAGCGCCTGTAGCACTTCCGATCCGGCTTCGCGAAATTCCACGTGCAACTCGCGCAACGCCTCTGGATGAGTAAGCACCACCTCCGGCGTGAACGGACCCGCGCGCACCCAGCCGCGCTTCTCGAGTTCCAGCAGGTATCCGCCATCTCCCAATACCGGCCCTTCTTTCAACCGTTCCAGAATGTTTTTCTTTTTCATGCCTCGATCCTTTCTCTCATCGTGGTACGAATTCATCTCAGGATGACTGCGCGCGCGTAGTCCTCGATCACGCTGCCGCCTTGAATCGTCCTTTCTTCCAGTCGCGCAGGGCTTGCATTGCCGCATTCCGCCCAGGAGCGCCGGTAACGCCGCCGCCGGGATGCGCTCCTGCGCCGCAGAGATAAAGCCCGTGAATCGGCGTTCGATACTGCGCCCAGCCCGGTACCGGACGCATAAAGAAGAGTTGTTCCAGCCGCAAATCGCCGTGGAAAATATTTCCCTCGGTTAAACCGTAGGTTTGCTCGAGATCGAGCGGCGTGAGCACCTGCCGCGCTACAATGGCGCTCGGAACATTGGGCGCGTATTCGGAGATTTTCTTCACAACCCGATCCCCCAGCATTTCGCGCTTCTCATCCCAGTTGCCTTCGCGAAGCCTGTATGGGACGTATTGCACGAAGCAGGTCAGAATGTGTTTGCCCGGCGGCGCCAGCGAACTGTCTGCATTTGAGGAGACCACGCAATCCACCCACAACTCTTCCGGAATCTCGCCGAATTTCGCAATGTCATAACATCGTTCGGCAAACTCCAGCGACGGCACCAGTGTGTAAAACGTACGCTCGAGCGGCGTAGCTTGCGGTGATGTCCCCGTGAACCTGGGCTCTTCCGCCAGCACAAAATTAACCTTTGCGCATGGTCCGTCCATCCGGATGCCGCGCACCGCAAAAAGAAAATCTTCCGGCAGTTCGCGTGCCTCAACCATCTTCAAGAATGTCCGCTTGGGATCGGCGTTCGAAAGAATCATTCGCCCGTGTAACTCAGTGCCATCTTCCAACACCACGCTGTACGCTCGACCGTTGCGCATCTCAACTTTCGCCACTGGAGCGGACGTGCGAATCTCCACGCCAAGCTTTTGTCCCGCCGCCGCCAACGCCTGCGTGATCGATCCCATTCCACCCATCACGTGCCCGGAGAAGCCCTGCAGTTCGTGCTCACCTCCGCTCAACAAATGAAAGAGCAATCCAATCGCGGTTCCCGGCTGGTACGGCCCGCCATGTTTGCCATACACGTTGTTCGCCAGGAACATCGTTTTCATCTTCTCGGATTCGTAGTTGTGATCGAGAAACTCGCCCAGGCTGCCCGTGAGAAACGAAATCAACTGGGCAATCTCGGTACTCGAAATCCGGCGAAATCGCTTGCCCACGCGAAACAAATCGCTCCAGCCTCCCACGGTCGAGGTGTCCAGTTCCGGCGGCGGCTCCATAAAAAACGGCTGCAGGTACCGCGCCAGCTTCTTCAATTGATCGTCGATCTCGACAAAGCGCGCTGCATCTTTTGCCGAGATCTTCCCGAATTCCGCCTTTGCCCGGTCGCGATCCACCCACCACGGAACCACGTGGCCGTCAGGGAAGGGAACCTGAATTGCCGGATCGCAAGGAACCATGCGCAATCCATGATCAGCGAGACGCAACTCCGCGATCACCTCCGGCCGCAGCATGCTGGCAATATAGGAAGTGGTTGAAACCCGGCAACCAGGCGCGATGTCTTCGGTCACACAACACCCGCCGACTATGTCGCGGCGCTCCAGCACCAGCGTGGAAAGCCCGCCACGCGCCAGATACGCTGCGGCGGTCAACCCGTTGTGCCCGCCACCAATAATGATGGCGTCGTAAATGGAATTGGAAACTGATTTCACTCTGTCTGACTCAAAGTCACGACGCATATTGCCGAACGCCATACGTTACTGCATCAGACTCTAAAAATGAAGTTGAAAATTAGAGGACTCTCCGATATGCTTCCGTGACTTGGAGTCATTCATGAGTGGAATTGCGAGTAATCCTCTTGAACCGCCGCGCTACATAACCCACCAGACCCACCGGCCCCGGTCTGAGGCCAAGCGTTCCCGCATCGTCGACACCGCCATGAAGTATTTTGCGGAGAACGGCTATCATGCGGCGCGCGTCGGCGACATGGCGGCCGCATTGGGCATTGCGAAGGGCTCGATTTTCCAGCACTTCGGCAGCAAGGACGGCCTGTTCTTCGAAGTCTACAAACGCGCAGTGCGCTCGTTCCCGAAATACCTGGACGCGCCCGCCGAAGTGCGCGCCGCCGGCTTCTTCGACGTGCTCTACTACTGGCTGGTCCGCACCGAGCACCTGCTGCGCGAAGACTGGATTCCCTATCGTATTTCTCTGCTGGGCAACTACGGCACCGACCTCGTGCTGAAGCGTGAGATCAATCGCTTCCTGATCGCGGAGGATCCCTACGGCACCGTGGCTTTTGTTCGCTTTGGCCTGGAGCGCGGCCAGTTGCGCAAAGACATGGACGTTGAAATGATTGTTTCCATTCTGGATTGGACCATGGAACGATTCCAGGATGCGCTGCTCACTGCCGAGCTTGATCCCGGCCTGTTTCGCCGCCAGGGTGAGATGCCGGAGAAAAAAGAAGCTCGCATTCGGCAGTTCCTCGATATCCTGCAGCGCGCGGTGGGCGCCGTTTCTGCGACTCCGGCCCGCGGCCGCGAAATGCGTCGAGCGGCTGCTCTTGATCTTGTCGCCAAGCCGAAATCGTCATAGCTCGGCTACCGAAAAACGAACGAACATGTAAACGCCGAGGTGAGAAAAATCGAGACCATGCAATCTTCCATCGAGCAGATACTTTCCATTTACGATGACCGCGCCCCGCTCTCCCAGGCTTCCACCATTCCCGCTGCCTGGTATGTCGACCCACGTATCGCGGAACTTGAGCGCCTGAACGTGTTCAGCAAGACTTGGCAACTGGTCGCGCGCACCGATCAGGTGAAAAGCCCCGGACAGTTCATTGCCACGACCGTTGCTGGTGAACCCATCGTAGTGGTCCGTGGCAACGACGGCGCCCTGCGAGCTTTCTATAACGTTTGCCGCCATCACGCCGCTGCTGTTGTAACTCAGCCCTGCGGCCACGCCACCCTCCTGCATTGCCCGTACCACGGCTGGAACTACGGGCTTGATGGCTCGCTCAAAGGCATGCCCGAGTTCGAGGGGGTTGAGAATTTTGATCGTGCGCAAAACGGTCTTGTTCCGATTCGCGCTGAAACCTGGGAGTGCTTTGTCTTCATCAATCTCGACGGTCACGCCGCTCCGCTCGCCGAATTTCTCGGCGGCCTCGTTAAGCGCGTCGCGCCCCTCGGCATCAGCCACCTTCACTACTTCGACCGCCGCACTTACAACATCAATTGCAACTGGAAGGTCTTTGTCGATAACTATCTTGACGGCGGCTACCACGTGCCGCATCTTCACAAAGGCCTGAATTCGGTTCTCGATTACAAGCAATACACCATCGAGAACGAAGACCGTTACTGCCTGCAGTCCAGCCCGATGGTTGCCTCCGACGAGGATGCCTCTACCGGAGCGGTGCGCAAAGGTGACCGGGCCTGGTATTTCTGGCAGCATCCCAACCTGATGATCAATTGCTACGCCGGATACATGGATACAAATCTCGTGATCCCGGTTGACGAGGACCACTGCACCGTGATTTTCGATTTCTATTTTGCCGACATCGGCGAGGCGAGCCGCGAATATAACGAACAATCCGTGAACGTTGGCAATCGCGTGCAGGAAGAAGATCTTGGCATCTGCGAAGACGTGCAGCGTGGTTTGAAGTCGCGATCCTATCGCGCCGGACGTCTCTCCGTTCGTCGCGAAGCCGGAGAACAATTATTCCACCGCCTCCTCGCCGCCGATCTCAGGCGCGGCTTTGAGTTGTCGTCCGCCGCCGCCGATTAGAACTTAAAAGGGGAGACGTGCTCATTGATGGTCTCTGGCAATCGTTTCCTGCCACGTCTTCGATTTAATCATCTCTCCATCCCGCAGCAGCTCTCGCGTGTATTTGTAATAAAAATACTTCCGATCCGTCGTGACCAGCAAATGCCCGCGCCAGGTCAGCGTGCGGCCCTTCAGAGCGAATACCGTCTCTGCCTCGCCCCGCACCGAGCTCGTCTCCGGATGCGCGTCATCGGCTTCATACGTCAGATTCTCGTAGTCCGTTTCTGTTCCCCATGGATATGTGCCTCCTTCTTTTCCTTTCCAGTGCACGGTCGTCGTATGCCGGGCCTCGTCGCGCTCAACAGTCCACTCGCCCGGCCAGGGAAAGCCTTCGGTTTTCACGTCCGTGCGTTCTTCAGAAGGTTCCGGCGGTGAAAATGCAGGCGGAGCAACTCCGTGGCCCGGCACAACCGGCAACACTACGCGCGAACCATCGCTTCCACCCAGCTGCAATGAAGTGGTCATGGAGTACGGCGTAGGCAACATCATCGGCCACAGCGCATTCGAAATCGCCACGCGAATGCGATGGCCTTTGGGAAACACCCACGAGGTCAAATGCATTTCAATGTCGAGTGGATATAACTTGCCCGGTTCCAGATCGTGCGGTTCGCTCATCGAATTCCGTTGCGCCCCGTTGATCCCGGCTCCGGTAATCTGCGTAACGGTCCCGTCCGGTGCCACATCCGATAACCGCGCAAACCAATCCGCTAGCGGCGCAGTCGCCGAGGCTCGCAGCAAAGCATGAGGACGTCCCAGGATGGCCACGTCCCCTTCCAGCGGCGCTGAATCGTAAACCAGACTGAATGCGTCCACCGGCCGCACGTCGCTCAACAACTCGCCCCACCAAAATCCCGCTTCCACGCCCACCGACGGCACATACTTGAGCCGATGCGTATCAGGCTGCCCAGCAGCCTTCGCGAGCGAGTGATTAGACTGCAAGAAGAAAGTGGAGGCATGCGCCTCTTTCGGCGGCCAGATATCCTCCTGTCTCCACTCGCCCGGCACGTTTTCCAGATTCGGGTCCGGAGGATGCCAATGCTGCATATAAATAACCAGCCGCGGGTCTTGTTCCACGCCGGTATCGCGTCCCTTCAGCCAATGATCAAACCAGCGCACCGCTTCATTGCGCCACTCGATCTGCGGACCCGGCACGGCATCGTTCGGGAACGTATGGTTCCAGGGTCCAACGATCGCCTTAACCGTCCCGCTCGCCCGCATCAGCATGTCGGGCACGTTGTCGCGATAGCCATCGAGCAATCCGCCGATCAGGAAGCTGGGGATTGTGATTTCCTTCAACGGACGCACCCGCTCCCGCCAGAAAGGCCCATCCTGCTGATGCTTCAAATAAAGCAGCGACCACGGCGGAGTCTCGAATCGCCGGCCGAGCACTTGTTCGTCCAGCGTGTAGTCCGGTGCGCCCGTCCATCCCTGCGCCATATCCATGTTCAATTCGAACTCATCGACATGCGCGATGCCATCCACGTAATGCACGTCATCGTGAAACAATTCCGCCGTCGCATCCACTGCCAGAATCGCCTTCAATCCTGGCGCATGCCGCATCGCCAGCTGCAGCGCGGTGAATCCGCCCCATGAGATGCCGAACATTCCCACGTTTCCATTCGACCAGCTCTGATGCGCCAGCCACGCGATCACCTGCTCTCCATCCACTTGTTCTTGTTCGGAATATTCCCTCTCCGGTGGCGTGCCCTCGCTCGCGCCAAATCCGCGAATGTCCACTCGCACGCTCACGTATCCGCGCCGCGCGAAATAAGCATGCTTGGGGTAGTCGCCCGCTGCAGTGCCGTCATCTTTTCTATAGGGCAAATATTCCAGCAGGGCAGGGAACTTCTCTCCCGGCTTCGCTCCATCCGGCATGTAAAGCGTTGCCGCCAGCCGCACTCCATCCTTCATCGGAATCCACGCGTGTTCCATGCGAACTCCATACGAGGGGGGAGAAGGCGGCTCACTGGCGACAGCGGCGGGAAGAATAGCGAGAAAGATGATCGACGCAGCGTAAAGACGCAAGGCTATCCACCGACACGGTGTTGTGACCAAGCGAATCTCCTGAACTCCGAGGTGAACGAAGAAATTATTCCGCCGCTGAATCTTGCTCGCGCCGCATCGCGCGCAGATCAATTCCCAGATGCTCTGCCTTCTTATAAAGATGACTGCGCTCCAGTCCCAGCGATTTCGCCGCCAGACTCACATTGGAATGGCTCCGCTTCAACTCCGCCAGAATCTCGTCGCGCTCGAAGGCGTCGACGCGATCCGCCAGCGGCCCCGAGGTCAACGCGGAAGAAGCCACCACTCCGCTACTCACGGCCTTCGGCAAGGCGAGTTCCACGGTCGGAAGGTCTACCTGACCGTCGGTGGCCAGCAGCATCAGCCGCTCTACCATATTTCGCAATTCGCGCACATTTCCCGGCCAGCGGTGCGACTGCAACGCCGCCATCGCCTCTGCGGTGAACGGAATGGCTTTCCATCCATTCTGCGCGCTTACCTGCGCCGCAAAATGCCCCACCAGCGCCGGAATGTCCTCCCGCCGCTCCCGCAACGGCGGGAGCACCAGAGGAAAAACATAAATCCGGTGAAACAAGTCCTGACGAAATTTATCCTCGCGCACTCGCGCTTCCAGATCGCGATGCGTGGCCACCACCACACGCACATCCACTCCTACCGGCCGCTCGCCGCCGATTCGTTCCACTTCTCCTTCTTCGAGCACGCGCAGCAATTTGGCTTGCATGCCCAGCGGCATGTCGCCGATCTCATCCAGAAAGATGGTGCCGTGATCCGCTTGCTCGAACTTGCCAATATGTCGCCCCGCCGCCCCGGTGAACGATCCCTTCTCATGCCCAAAAAGTTCCGACTCAATCAACTCCGCTGGAACCGCCGCGCAGTTTAGCGTCACAAACGCCCCGCTGGCGCGCGCACTTCGTTCGTGGATCGTCCGCGCCACCAGCTCCTTTCCCGTGCCCGTTTCTCCCAAGATGCAAACCCGCGTCTCGCTCGCAGCCACGCGCTCCAGTTGCGCCATCACGCGCTGCATCGCCGTGCCCTGCCACACGATTTCGTGTTTGCCCAGCCGCTGCTTGAGTTGCCGGTTCTCACTTTCCAAACGTTGCAACTTCAGCGCATTCTCCACCGTCAGCAAGAGTTTTTCGGTCGAAATCGGCTTTTCCAGAAAATCCAGTGCCCCCAGCCGCGTGGCCCGCACTGCCATTTCAATATCTGCCTGCCCTGACATCATCACCACCGGCGCCGTCACTCCTTGCGCCTTCAACTCTTCCAGTAAAGCTAGTCCGCCTTTTCCCGGCATGACCACATCGGAAAGAATCACATCAAACTTCTGCGCCTTGGCCAGTTCTAGCGCTTTGGCCGAGTTATCGCACACCGTGGCCTCGTGCCCGGCCAGCCGAAACGCCCGCGACAGCGACGCCAGCGTGTTCGCTTCATCATCCACAATCAGCAGATGCGCTTTCGTAGGCAACCGTCCTCCGTCTTTGAATCACTTCACTATGACCGCGAGGAATCCCACCCTCGCAGCAACTCGATCACAAAAATCGTGCCCCGCCCCGGCTCACTCTCCACGCGGATTCTTCCTCCGTGATCACTCACCACCGACTGCACGATCGCGAGCCCCAGTCCTGTGCCGTGTTGCTTGCTCGTATAATAAGGAGTAAAGATTCGCTCACACTCTTCCGTTGTCAGCCCCGAACCCGTATCGGCAACTTCGATCAACACCTTCCCGTTTTCACCGCGCGTCCTCAAGGTCAGCGTACCACCCATCGGCATCGCATCCATGGCGTTCAGCGCGAGATTTGAAATGGCCCGGTGCAATAACTCGGCATCCGCCGCTACGGGCTCGAGAAGCGGATCCAGTTGCAGCACGCAACTGATCTTCGCATGCCCGGGAGCCTCCAGCTGCGCCTGAAACAGCCTCGCCGCGCCACGCATAACGTCATTCACCTGTACGGGCTGCAACTGAGGCGGCGGCATCTTCGAAAACTCGCTGAATCTTCCGATGATTCCCTTGAGATTTGAAATCTCCGCTAAGAGTGTTCTCGAACTCTCCCGAAAAACTTCGTCGAACTGCTCTGGGCTTTGTTGCCGCGCCCGCACCAGATTCTCCACCGTAAGCTGTAGCGGAAACAGCGGATTCTTCAGCTCATGCGCCAGCCGTCTGGCCAGCTCCCGCCACGCCGCCACGCGTTCGGCCTGCACCAATCGTTCCTTTTGCCCCAGCAACTCGGCGGTCATTTGATTGAAGGAGTCAGCCAGTTGCGCCAGTTCATCCTCCCCGGATACCGTTACTCGTGTATTCCAATTTCCCGCCGCCACTTCCTGCGCAGCCCGCGCCAGTTGCTCCACCGGACGCGTCACCCGCGCCGCGGCCCAACTGCTCAGAAGAATAGCCAGTACAATTCCGCCCGCTCCCACCAGCAACGCCGCCGAGCGAATATGCCGCTTCAACTCGACATAAGTTCGCCGCGAATTCCCGATCAACAAGATTGCCAGCAGGGGACGGTCTTTCCCGGTGCCCACGCCCCACAAAGGAATCGCATGGAACGCTTCGTCATCGGCTTGATTTCCAGACCACGCCACCACAGCCGTCATTTCCTGCCCATACTGGCGCACGGCGTCAATCAGCGGTTCCAGTTGTTCCGGTGAATACATCTTGTCAGCTGAAGTGGAAGGGTCGACCAGCAGATCGGCAGAGAAATGATCGCCACGGTTCTGATACAGCAGAGCTCTCATTCCCGCAGGCAAGTCCAGTGCAGAGAGGAAGTTCTTATCCAGGCGTCGCCCTCCAATTACATAAACCGGCCGATCTCCCACCCGCGTGGCACGCACGGCAAACAGGCCCAGCGCGTTTCCTTCCTGGAGCGGCTCCTGTTTCAAGAATGCTCCCTGCCCGCTAGCCCCAGAAAAACTTCCGGAGGCCTCATCTGGATATCCAAACTTGGCCGACCATTGCGCCGAAGAAACGATGGTTCCATCGCTTTCCACGAATTCGAGAAAATCCAGCTGATTGTTCTCTGCTGTCGATTTCGCCAACTCGAAATAGGGCCCGGAATCGACCGGTGCGTGGCTCAACGCCAGTGCCATGCGATTGACCGCTTCCGATCCGGCAATCGCCTCCACCCTTCGTTCGATATCATCGCCCTGCCGGTTGAACTCACGCCGGAACTGAGTCAGCAGTGCGGTGGTTCTCTCGTCATCGCTGTGTACGAAGGCGCGCCTCGTCACCTCTGACACCAACCAGGCCACGCCCGCCACTGACAGAAAGACGGTCAGCGCGAAGACAGCCAGCAGTTTGCGGCGAAACATCATGGTCGATCTTTTTCCACCCAGACCTCGTCCAGCCGCCAGCTTCCATCCGCCGCTGGCCTCCAATCGTTCAGCGCCGGAGACGTCGCATACTCTGCTGGAAGATGAAACAGCGGAATTACTCGCTGTCCCGCGAGCAGCGCCGCTTCGGCAGCATAAAGATCTTCTACCGACTCTCCACTCGCCTTCGGCATCGCCATTCCCAAAGTCTCCGCTACGTTGGCCAAAGCGATCCACGGATCAGCCGAAGCCAATGGGATTCTTACCAACCGCAAATCCGCCGTCGCCGCGGTCGTCAGCTGCAATCCCAGTCCGGCATCCTTGGCGTTCAGCGCCACTCGCTCCACCAGCACCCGCGCCACGGAATCGTTGGCATCATATCCCACCGTCCAGTTCGCCGCCGTGTGAATCTGGTCGCGAACCTGCTCGTGCTCCTGACGCGCCAGTTTCAGATCCGCATCGGTTGGGAATACGAACCCGTATCCGCTCATCCAGTTCGGCAAAAGACTCGCGGTTGGTTGTCCCGCGCCCTGCAGAAGCACGCTCTTCATCGAACCCCGATCGATGCTATGAGCCAGCGCAGACCGCAACAGCTTTTCGTCCGCCGTTTTCGGAGCGCCACTGAAAGCCAGTGCCACCAGTTCCATCGGTTGCGAACTACTCACCCGGCCATCCTCCATGGCCACTCGATGCCCTTGTTCCGGCGCTACCTCCACCAGGTCCGCTCGCCCCAGTTCCAGTTCATTCAGTTGCTCGCGGAAATTTCTTCCCATCTCTACTTCAATCGCATCCACGAATACCCGGCCGCGCCAATGATTCTCCTCCGCGGCCAACGTCAACCTCTTCCCAGGTTGCCAATCCTCAATGTGAAATGGACCTGTCCCGCTTAACTTCCCCCCGCCATTCTTCTTGACAATGCTATTGCGCGCGAGCGCAAGCTCCGCCGGCAAATCGGCATCGGCCTGATCGCGTTCCACGATCAGGGAGTCACCTTCGGCAAAAATTTTCCACGACGGATTCGCCGTTCGCAAAGAAGACGCCGCAATCTCCGTCGTCAGCGGCGACCCATCGTGAAACTTCACGCCTTGCCGCAGATGGAATTGCCATCTCTGGTTGCCCGGCGCGGCCTGCCAATCCACGGCCAATCCTGGATGGACTCTGCTGCGATCATCCACTGTGACCAGCGTATCGAAAATCAGCGCCAGCAAATTGCGTCGAGCGAAAGAATCCGCTTGCGTCGTGTCGCTCGGATCCAGCGACATTGGCGCTTCCCGCATGGCAACATGCACCGTTCCACCATATTGCGGACGAGACTCCGCCGAGCTGACATTTATGAGCAATGCCCCGAGCGACAGGCTACTGACTACAAGCCACTGCCAGCCGAAACGCTTCATAGTCTCCTGTCTCGTGGTTCCGAACCACCGCCATAGCACTGTCGCCCTTGGCCTCCGTCCACAACGCCGTGATCTCGCCGGGAAAATCCAGCGCCGCACTCACCGGTACCGGATCGCGGTCCGCAATCTCATAAAGCCTTACTGAATCCACACCATTCCCCGGCCCATTCTCCCCCGAACTCGTCGCCATCAACTGACCGCCCGCTCCGCACGCCGTTTTCACGCTCGCGATATCGCTGCCCCATCCCAGCTTCGCTGTCTGATCTGTCACTCCATCTACCATATGAATCTGTCCATCTGTTCCGGCAAAAAGCCACAACACATATCTCTCGCGAGGCAGCGCGGCCGCCGAATAAAACTTGCCCACCGTCATTAGCCTTCCCACTCCCGGCGTCAAAGCTCCAGTAAAGAAATTTCGCGATGCCGAATAAAAAGCGCCCAACGGCCGCACCGGTGGGGACCCGGCACTTAACGACGGGAAACTCGCCACCGCCGTCGCCACCAGTGGCCACGGATCATCACTCTCTCGGCAATTGAGCGTGAGAGGCAGGGTTGCCGTGCTCCGGCAAAATACGCCGGGAAGATAAACATCCAGCAAGTGATCCTTCGCCGCCATGATTCGCCCGCGCAAATCCCTCGGCCACGGCCGCGCATGCGTGATGGTCAGCGTCTGCTCCTGCTGCCACTTGCCACTTTTTAAGCGGTAGATCGCAACCTTCTCTCCATCCAGCACAGCGATCTGTTTCGGTGCGCTGTCTTCCTCCAGAACCACGGCATCCAGGATGCGCTCCTCCTGCGCCCATAGCGGAATCTTTCGAAGACTCATTGGCATGGATTCGTGCGCCCACCCAGCTTCGTCTCCGCGCGGCACCGACACCATGGCCACCGCCGATTCTCCCGTCCCCTGTTGAATCTGCGCGACCCACACATAGGATTGAGGGTTCTCCGAGAGCCACACTGCCACGGTCGCGGCCGCCTGCTCCGGCTTGGCAGCGCGCGCACCCAGTGCATCGAGTTCCGCGCGCAACGCACCGCTAATCGAATCGAAGTCTTTTTTTCCGAGAGAGGACCGGTTTTCCACCGTGATCGCAACCGCGCCAGGCCCGGTGATCGCGACAATCTTCCGCGCCAGTTGTTGCATGGGCTCGTTCCAATTTCCCGCTGCAGCACTCGCAAGACCACAGCACAAGATCACTACCAGAATGGCCTTCAACCGTGCGAGCGAATTGCAAATCGCGAGGCGCATAACGTTACCCGTAGCCCTCATTATTCTGGAGTCGCGCGAAGTGGCCAATGATCAGAGAGATACTGACCGTTGGCCACTCATCACGATCCACTACCTTTGCTGCTCCGCCTGCCCGCTCTGGTTCGCCACGTTCATGCTGCGCAGCACGTCGTTCGCGAAAAAGAATTTCCCATCCGCCGGCACCATCATGATCTGCAGCTTGTCTGAAAGTCGCTCGGCCACGATTTTGTTAATCAGCAGCGGATTGTCTTTCAAAATCGCCGCTTCGCTCTTCAGCCGGTCCGCATCCGCTACCGCCGTTACCCGAATGCGATCTGCCTCGGCGTCCGCCAGCAACTTCCGCCGTTCGCCCTCAGCTTTGCTATCAATCACCTTCGCCTGCGCCTCCGCTTCCGCATTCTGAATAGTCGCTTCCTTGCGCGCCTGCGCCTCCAGCCGGCTCTGCTGGATCTGCTTCTCCTTCAGCGGAAGCGTGTACTGCATCGAGTCCGCCTCACCCTTGGCTTGCAATACATGCACCTGCGCTTCCCCTTCCGCCTGCTTGATCTGCTGCACCTTCGTGGCCTCAGCTTCCAATTCGGCGATCCGCACTTCTTTACCCTTCAATTCCGTCTCAACGCCCATGCGATCGTTCTCCTGCTCCTTCAACAGAAGCTCCTCCAGTCCTTTCGCATATTCCGTCGGCAACTGGATGTCGCGCAGCATTACCTCTTTCACCACAATCCCATCCGCCGCTAGCTTCTGTGTGATCATCCCTGCCGCCCGCTGACGCACCTCTTCGCGCTTTGCCGAAAAAACCTCCCGCACCGTGTAGTTAGGAACGATCTCCCGCCAGACGCTTGCCACCGTCGGCGGTACGATCTCTTTTTCCACCGGATGCGGCAGATTTCCCTGGATATAGTCCAGCCGCTTCGCGTCCAGCCGGTAACGCACCGTGATTGCCAGTCCCAGCGTCAGACCTTCCTTTGCCTGTACATCGAGAAGCTGGTTCTTCCCGGAAACATTCGCTGCCGCGCTCTTTCCATCCTCCGACAAGCCGGTGGTAAAAATCTGATCGCGTGTGTCAAACAGCGCAACGTCTTCTACGAGCGGCGTTACCATGTGTGCTCCCGGATAAAGCGTTCCCGGCACCGTCCCGTTCATCTGGCTCACTCGCACTCCGGCCATTCCGCTGGGCACGACTACAATGCTGAAGGCCACCAGCAGCGGACCCCACGCCAGCATGGCCAGCGCGAGCGAAGTCCGCCAGCGCACCACCACTGGCGCCGCGGTCACGGCTCCTCCCGGCGTTTCCAGAGCGCGCCGGTACAACATTTCGCGATACAGATCGTAGGTGAGAATGCACACGGCCGCGAAGATCATTCCCAGGCCGCACGTGATCAGCAAGTACTTCAACGCCAGCATTGTCGTTCTCCTTTGCGCCTCAGCGCTTCTGTCCTGATTTCACCGGTACCGTCTGCCGGACAAAAAACAGCCGGAACACTTGCCCGAAAATCAGCTCCTCCGCCAGCAACGCGACCGCCAACGAAAAAATCATGCCTCCCACCACCGCCATGAATGTGATCACCATCTGCATAATTCCTCCTTAAGGCCCTGCTCAGATTTCGAATTCGAAACTTGGTACTCGGTACCATGTGCTCGGGACTAGGTACTCGCCCTACTATTGCCCGAAGGTGCCACTCGTCACGCGTGCCGTAGCCACATCCACCGCGTCTCCGAATACCTCCGCGATTTCCTCATCCCGTTCACCGCGAATCGCCACAGCGTCGCCCAGACGCAGCATGGCGTAGAGCTTCTCCACGTCGCGATTTCTCAGCCGGATGCATCCGTGCGACGTCGCATGTCCTACCGATCTCGGCGCATTCGTTCCGTGTATCCCATATCCCTTCACGTTCAACCCTATCCAGCGCGTGCCGACCGGATTGTCCTTGCCCGCCGCCATCACAGTTCCTTCGTGGTAATAAGTTGGATTGGCGACCCGGCTCACGATTACAAACTCGCCCGTCGGACTCGGACTCACTGCCGCTCCCACTGCAATCGGGAAGTAAGCCAGCACTTTCCCGGTTTCCAGCACCGCCAGCTTGCGGTCAGGAATGCTCACCAGCACCACGCGCGGCGCTCGACGTGGAGAACTCTGGGCCAAAGAGGGAATCACTGTCCCCAGAAAAAGAACGGCAATCATCCATTTCACTGTCTGTCTGCGTGTCGCTATATTGCCCAGTTTCATGGCCCATCCCTCGCACTTAGACACAGGGCAGGGCAGAATCCAAACTTTATGTCATTGAATGCAAATGAGTTAACGGAGGAGCGTAAGACTGGAAAGGTGGCTTGCGGACAACACTGTGTCAGGATGAACACGTCGCTCAAACCTCTTTAAGCGGTTGCTGAATCGAAATTTTCGGAGTGGGAAAACGGAAAGAAGCGACGTATGAGAGAGGGAAGGCGGGGGAGGGCCACCTCACTCGTCTCTAATCTTTAAGGATTTAAGGCGCCCGGCCCCTGCCGTCTGGGGTAACGGCTCTGTGGGGTTCTGTGGGTTAGGGCCGGGCGATCTCAACTAGAAGGCCTAGTTCAATGTCAGCATTCTGCCACTCTGATTTTTTCATGTCCGTGACCGTCGTCACGCTTCTGCGTGATTCCCATCATCTTGGCAAACTTTGGTCACGCGCACCTTCCTTATCTTTTTTCCGCTTGCGCACACCGCACTGTGATGAGCGTCACGGCCCAGCCCTCTTTCCCCCTCTACACTGACAATCGAGCTTTCGTTACCACTTTCTTTCGGAGAGATTCATCATGGCCTATGTAATTACCGATTCCTGCATCAAGGATTCCCTCTGCGTCGATGTCTGCCCCACCGACTGCATCCATCCCAAGCAGGACGAGCCCGGGTTCGAAGAAGCGAAGCAGCTATTTGTCGATCCGGCAGAATGCATTGACTGCGGCGCCTGCGTTCCGGCTTGCACTTCGGATTCGATTCTTGCCGCCGACGACATTCCCGAGGACAAGAAGCAATTCGTCGAAACCAACGCCGCTCATTTCAAGCACTGAGCTCCTCCTGTCCTCCTTGGGGTTCGAACCGGCGCCGAGCGTGGAATCGACACCGTGGAGTCGATTCCACGCCCGCGTCTTTTCTCCATTGCGGCATGAAATCTTCACCACAGAGTCACAGAGAAAATCCCTGATAGTTAATTGTTTCCCCCGAATTTCTCTGCGGCTCTGTGTCTCTGTGGTGAAAAGGTTTTCTCCTCATTTGACTTCTCCTTCTTCCCATCGCTATCGTTGCCCGCATGAACGTCGTCAAAGCCACGCGCTTTTTTGAAGCATGGCTGGCCTTGCGCACTCGTATCGATGAGAAAGACCTCCGCCTTAAACACGCTCGCATGAAGGCGGAGCTTTTCCCGTTCTTTCGCGCCACTTACTACCGCTGGGTGCAGCTCTGGCCACAGATTTGGCCCGATCTCGCCAAGGCTCCGCACGTTCTCGCCGTCGGCGATCTCCACGTCGAAAATTTCGGCACCTGGCGCGATATCGAAGGCCGCCTCATCTGGGGCGTCAACGATTTTGACGAAGCCTGGCCCATGGCTTACACCATCGACTTGGTTCGTCTCGCGGTCAGCGCCCATCTCGCCGTCGAAGCCGGCAGCCTTCCCCTCAAACGCGAAGATATCTGCGGCACACTGCTCGAAGGTTATCGCGAAAGTCTGCGCGAACAAGGTCGCGCCTTCGTTCTGGGTGGGCAGCATGAGTGGTTGCGCCTTATCGCCGAAGGCGAGCTGCGCGATCCCGTCCGCTTCTGGCAAAAAATGGATGCGCTCCCCACGCTCAAAACCGAAGCCCCGGTCAGCGCTGTCGATGCCATCGAACATCTCATGCCCGCGCCCGGCATCTCCTACCGTCTCGCCCATCGGGTTGCCGGACTCGGGAGTCTCGGTCACGCCCGCTACGTCGCCATCGCCGATTGGCACGGCGGCCGCATTGCTCGCGAAGCGAAGGCGTTGGTGCAGTCTTCTGCCTGCTGGGCAGAAAGCGTCGAAGCTCACGAGCAGAGAGGCCCCGCCGAAATTCTTTACCAGACCATCATCAACCGCGCCGTCCGCTGTCCTGATCCGTTCGTCCAACTGCGCGGCCGATGGATCGTTCGCCGCCTCGGCCCGCACTGCTCCCGCATCGAACTGGCTTCGTTGCGCGGCTCCGACACTGAACTACGCTTGCTCCACGCCATGGGATGGGAAACCGCTAACATCCATCTCGGTACCCCATCCGCGCGCAAAGCGATCCTCCGTCATCTCGATAAACAGGAAAAGAAGTGGCTGCACCAAGCTGCTGAAGTCATGCTGCAAGCCGTGCGCTCGGACTGGGAGGTCTGGAAGAAGAAGGGTTACCGCTGATCTGCTCGCGTCGGGCGACACTCTTGTCCGCCACTGTACCCGGCTTATCGGAACCAGTGATAGCCCAGGCTCACCTGGATTCCGTTGAACTCCTGATTATTCACTCCCAGATTCGCGTTGGAGATGTGCGACCAGCGGACGCCAACATCGATTGAGTTCCGCGGTGATCGGAAGACCTGAATCCCGCCGCCGCCCCGCGCCGTAAAGTTGAAGTCGGAAGTATTACCCGCTGGGAGATTGGTGTTGGTTCGCAGCCCGCCCCCGGCCAATTCGATGTAGGGGGCGACGCGTCTCGCATGCAAACTCGAATTCCACCGCAAAATGACCGGCTCAAAACCACCCCCATATAGATACTGCGGCCGAAACTGCCGAAAGACGGGAATGATATCGAATGCGTATTCGAACCGCCCGCGCCTCCAGCCGTGGCCGATTTCGTCGGTAAGAATCCTCCCGGCAGTAACTCCCGCCGTCAGAATCTGCGCCTCCGAAAAGCTGTTGGTGAGTTCTTCCCCGGTTTCCCCAGCCACCCACACGCTCACATCCCAATCTCGATTCTGCGCTGGCGCGCTCTGCGGGTATGCGGGCCGGGAAAAAACAAACAAAGATACAAGCAATGATGTCGAAAACAAGAATCCGAAGCCGCGCATGGGCTCTTACGTTAAACTATCTCGCCGCTCATGTCAGCCTCTTCTCACGATCCCAATCCGCTCCTGACCCAACTCGAAGCCGCCAAGAACCGCTTCAACCCTGGCCATGCCGCCCTCATCGCGAAGCTCCTGGCACGCCTCGCAAAGTTTGAATTCAGCGATCCCCATCACCTCATCCGCTTCCACGAGTGCCTGTTATTCCTGCGCGCCTTTCCGCACGCGCCATCGCACATCCCGCGCGTCGAACGTCTCCTCAACACATTTCACGTACGCATCGAGAAACTCCGCGCGCTGAATGCTGACATGTCCCTGTTCGACGACTTCGACACCTCCGGGATCGCCGGTACCACCATGCAGGACATTCTCTCCTTCGATGTCGCCCAATGGCTTGTGCGCCGCATTCCGCGCAATGTCGAAATCGCCTGGGATGATTATTGGGACGACTACCAATCCGAGCGTGCCCGCGGTTCGATCTGGCCGCGCTTCATTCCGCTCCTCCAGGAAGACGCCGACGTCGAAGCCAACGTCCCCTGGCAGCGTTGGCTCGATGCCGCGCGCGGCCGTGAGAAGCCGCTCTCCTGGCTCATCCGTCGCTTCGAGCAGCTTCCGCTTCCTGACCACCAGCGTGCCGAACTCTACGACTCACTGCGTCTTCCTCTTCGCTGGAAACTGGAAAACCTGCAAATTTCCCGCACCCGCAACTGGACGAGCCCTCGCCGCTTCTACTTTCACAACGCCCCATTGATTCAGCGCAGCGAAGTTTCCCTTGCGCACGAACTAGCCCAGCCCGGACCCAGGTTCGAGAAGCTCTCCGTCGCCGCTGGCGAATCCACCATGCGCGCCATCCGCGAGGTCATGGTCGTCCGCTACCGCGAACTCTACGGCACTACTCTCGGCGATCCGCGGACCGTGGTCCGTGCGAATCTCGGCCGTGGTGTCGTCATGCATTTCTGGGGACTCCCGCCCACTCGCCGTCTGCCGCTCCGCGCTTATCTCGCCGGTTACACACTGAAGAACGGCGTCCCCGTCAACTACATCGAAGCCATCGGTCTATGCGAGTGGATCGAGGTTGGCTTCAATACTTTCTACACTTATCGTCAAGGAGAGACTGCCTGGATCTACGCCCAGGCCCTGCGTTGTCTCCGTGCCCTCACGGCCGCAAAATTTATTTCGATTTATCCCTATCAGATCGGCCAGAATAACGACGAAGCCATCGACTCCGGCGCTTTCTGGTTCTACCGCAAGCTAGGTTTTCGTCCGGGCCGTGCGGATTTGCAGAAGCTTTGCGGAAGGGAAGAAGAAAGAATCTCCGCCCATCGTGAATACAAAACGCCTGCTCGCATTCTTAAGCGCCTGGCGGAAGCTCACATGTTCTACGAGCTTCAACCTTCCGATACGAAGGGACGGAGCGGGGATTGGGACACGTTCTCCACTCGTAACCTCGCCTTGCGAATCAACCGCCGCATGTCGCTTGACTTCGGCGGCAACGCCCAGAAGATCCGTCCAGCCTCGACCACGGCCGTTGCCCGAGCCCTCAGCATGAACAAATTCCGCTGGACGCCCGCCCAGCAGCAGGCTCTCGATGACTGGTCGCTGCTGCTGGCTCTAATCCCCGACCTAAATCGCTGGACGGCCGATGAAAAGATTCAACTGGTCAAAATCATTCGCGCCAAATCCGCTCCTAACGAAATGTCCTATCTCCGCCAGACCCGGCATCACCCGCGTCTGCGCCGGGAGTTATTGCGCCTAGGTTCTCACTGACTTAGCACTGCACTAACTCTCAATTGTGTGCCACACCTATCCCCATTACTCCAAATTATTCCAATCCGCATATTGGTCACGGCAGCAGGAGAAGAAAGACCGATGAACCTTTGTGAGGTGCCTTCCGACCCGATGCACGGTTATTATGGGGAGGTTATGTCCAAGATAATAAACCACCTGTGTGCCGTGCTGGGTGCGGCTTTTGTGGCGATCACGGTAACCGCAGTTCCGGCCGTCGCGCAGCGCACGCCTCTAACGCTCGGCACCATTAACAAGGGAGACGTCATCAAACTGAAATCTTGTCCCGCCGGATATTATCCCGGCATGACTTGTTTTCGGGGACAGGTGGATAACTGCGCGAACGCAACCAGTCTCAGTTTCACATACGGATATGAAGACCCCCAGGGTGAGCCAGTTGGAACCGTTATGTTCCTCGAAGGTGGAGGTGGCACGACGCCTTACGACCATCCTACGTACGCGCAGAAGTATTTACAGAACGGCTTTCAGGTTGTGTACGCGACGTGGGACAGCGATTGGGAGCTGACCGGAGCCGCTCCCAGCATCAAATATGCCGCTTGCCGCCCGGCTACTCTTCTGAACTACATCTACGAGAATATTTATAGCCGGGGCGGAATGTGCGCTCAAGGCTCCAGCGCCGGTTCCGGGGCCTTGGGATACGCTTTGGCGTGGTACGGAAGCTCGAGTTTTCTGGATAGCGTCGAATTACTTTCAGGTCCCGTCTTTGGCGATATCAAGCAGGGCTGCGAAGTCCCCGACGCGCCCACGGTCAACGTTTGCGCCACGGGACAGTTTGGCTGCGATGGTGCCGAGTGGCCCGATAGTCCTGCTTATGTAGATGGTGACCAGAATCTAATCAGAAATTGGTCCAATCAGCCGAGCTGCAATGCGGGGAAAACCACGAGCGCCTCCGTCAACGCGCTCTGGAAGGAAATGAGCATCGTTGACGGCACCGAGGACCCCAGTTTCACCTATCCCCAAACCGCCCTGGCCGGCTACCTGTGCAGCAATGTCGATTCGGTCCAGAACAATTCTGCTGCCCAGGGAGAATTTTTCTACCAGCAGTTCACCAGTACCCGGCAAACTGCCTCTTATTCCCTCACTCGAATCAACCACTGCTCCGGAACCGAGGGAGTAACCAACGGCGAAACTCCGCAAGGCGAAACCGGTTTCGTCGCCGTCAGCGACCACATGCTTTCCTCCTGCATCAAGCGCCACTAAGGGAGGTTACAATTCTGGGTGAACCAGAGCACTTCAGCGTGTTCTAGCGCGGCCCGTCGCCTCCGCAAACGCTAAAGTCTTCGGTATCGCCCACTCATGCCTCACCCCATCCTTCTCTACGACGGAGTCTGCGGCCTGTGCAACCGCTTCGTTCGATTCATCCTCCGTCGCGATCGTGATGGCATCTTCCGCTTCGCCTCACTGCAAAGCGCTCTCGCCGCTCGCATCCTTACCCGCCACAACATCAGTCCCGCTGACCTCGACACGGTCTATGTCGTCGTCAACTCTGATTCTCAAGGGTCGCCAGAATTGCTCCTCTCGCGCTCGGATGCCGTGCTGTTCGTCCTCAAGCAACTCGGCGCGATCTGGCTTGCCGTGGCGTTCCTGCTCCAACTCCTTCCGAAATTCGTCCGGGACGCTGCCTACAATGCCATAGCCCGTCGGCGTTACGGCATCTTCGGCAAGTACGAAAGCTGCGCGCTGCCGAGCGCTAAGGATCGCAGCCGCTTCCTCGACCTCTAAATCCTGCAAGACAGTGTCTTACAAATCAGCCTATAAATCCCGCGGTCCACCCTCCATTTCGCTACCTTCGGGCGCCTCTTTCAATAATTCATGCAAGTCCAGTGGCCGCGTGTACATTGCCAATCCGCCGTCCGGATTACGCGGCCAGCGTTCTTTCGGCTTATCGCAATAGAGTTCCACTCCATTCTCATCGGGATCGTTTAGATAAATTGATTCGCTCACTCCGTGGTCGGCCGCGCCCTGCAAGGGAATCTTCGCGGCCAGCACTCTCCGCAACGCCGTAGCCAGCGCCGCACGCGTCGGATAAACAATCGCCGTGTGATAAAGCCCGGTCGCGCCCGCCGCAGGCGGCGCACCTCCCAAACTTTCCCATGTATTCAACGCGATGTGATGGTGGTATCCGCCGGCCGACAAAAATACCGCTCCCTCGCCGTACCGCTGCGTCACTTCCAGTCCCAGCACTCCCGCGTAAAAAGCCAGCGCCCTGCGCAAGTCGGCAACTTTCAAGTGCACATGTCCGATTCGCACCCGCGGATCAACCACGTAAGCCGCATTCGTTGGCGGATCATTCTTCGCAGCCATAGCCTCTCCTTCTGAGCGGTACGATTATAGTGACCACCGACGGGTCGCGATCATCTCGCCTCGATCACGTCCAGCCTGGATCACTCCGCCGGCGCTCCTCGATCACATCGCAGCGTGACTCCCGTCATTGGACAACCGATCCCAACCGATTACCTTGAATCTGAGGTTCCTGCGGAAAGGAGAAATCCTATGACGACCAGTCCAGTGCTCGATCCGGAAGTGGAGACCGAGGTCGAAAAGGAGACCGCGAAAATCTCTGTGCCCAAGCCGCCGACGCCGCTGCGCCCGAAACGTCGAACTCTCCTCGAAGAGATCTTCGAAGGCCACGAGGATTTTCTCGGCTGCACTCCCGACTAGGAGAGAGGCAACGAATCGCCCACTTCAAACGGCTGGTAGAATGCCGTCACGAGGCTTCGCGTGGCGATTGTTGTGGATTTCGACGTAAAGAACAATATTCTGCGCGCAACTGTGCAAGGCCGCATGTCGGGCGCGCTTCTGCTGGAGTTCTATGCAGCCACGGCAAAGTACATGGAGTCCCACCCACCCTGTCGCGGCATCTTTGACTTCTCCCAGGCCACCGAGTTCGAAGTTTCCAGCCACGCCATCCGCCAACTCGCCGCCGCAGCCCCTGCATTTCCTCCCGGATACGCGCGCGTCCTGGTGATTGATAAGGATTTCATCTACGGCCTGGCCCGCATGTTTCAGATCCTGAGCGAAAAGACGCGTCCCGACTTGCATGTGGTCCGCACCATGGACGAAGCCTACCGTCTTCTCCAGGTGGAATCCCCCGAGTTCATGCCCCTGGACTTTCAAATCTGATTCCAAAGCCGGTGGTGGTCGAAAACCCGCGCCGGACGGAACGCCCCCAATGTAAGATGGCGATCTCAAAATCAGGGGAAGATTTGCCGACCCATTGTGCTTTGGAAAGGATGGCCAAATGAGCCTCTCACGCATCGCTCTCGCAGCCCTTGGCGGCTTTGCGGCATATTTCGTCCTCGGCGGTCTCGCCTTCGGCCTGTTTCGCTCACTGAAGAATGAGTTCCTCAAATACCCCGCCGTGTATCGATCCCAGCAAGGCCAGATGAGCCACATGCCGGCAGGAATGGCCGCAATGTTTCTGTCGATACTGGCGCTGGGCGTGATTTACGCCATGCTCTACCAAGGAGGCTCGAGCCTTGCTGAAGGGGCACGCCTCGGCGCCATCTTCGGTGCACTCGTCGGAGTCTTCGCGGTTGGTTCTTTTGTGATTCACAACTACGTCAACCTGAACATCGGATTGACGCTAACCTTGCAGCAAGCCGCCGCCTACTTCATCGAGTGGACCGCCACCGGTCTAGTCATCGGCCTTATCTACCGTCCTCCGGTGCCACACTGAGCGAGTCAGGTCTTAAGATCCAGCATGCGCGGCCGCGCTGTGCAACGGAGGATGGAAGGCGCCGATCCCGTCTCTTCCGTCTTCGTTCTCGGGGGCGCTGATCCTGAATTGCTCGACCAGACGGCGAAGCTCCGCCGAGGTCTCCACGAGTTCTTGCGCTGCTTTCTGGGTGTCTCCGGCCCCGCGCGAGGTGCTCTCGGCCGCCTGCGCGACGCCTGCGATATTGCTGGTGATTTCGCCGCTGCCGCGCGCCGCCTCGCTGACGTTGCGCGCCATCTCGTTGGTGGTTGCGTTCTGTTCTTCCACTGCTGTGGCGATGGTGTTCGAAATTCCGTTCACCTGATTGATGACTTCGCTGATGGAGGCGATGGCCTCGACCGCCGCCTTGGTGTCCGTCTGGATGGCTTCGATCTTCCGGCTGATGTCCTCGGTGGCCTTTGCAGTTTCCTTGGCCAATTCCTTTACTTCGTTGGCCACAACGGCAAAACCTTTGCCGGCTTCTCCGGCGCGAGCCGCTTCAATGGTGGCGTTTAAGGCGAGCAGGTTGGTCTGCTGCGCGATGGAGGTAATGACCTTGATCACTTGCCCGATTTCGTTCGAAGACTCGCCCAGTTTGGTTACGGTTGCCGTGGTGCTCCCGGCAAGGCGAACCGCTGAGGTCGCGATCTTGGCGGCTTCGCTGGCGTTCTTGGCGATTTCCTTGATGCTGGTACCCATTTCTTCGGCGCCAGTGGCGACGGTGTGAAGGTTCTGGCTGACTTGTTGAGCGGCGTTCGAAACGACGTTGGCTTGGGTGGAGGTCTCCTCGGAGTTCGCCGTGATCTGCTGGCTGGTCTCGGACAGAGAATCGCTGGCTTGGGCGACGTGGCGAGCGCTACCTGCGATTTGCGCGAGAATATCGTGCACTTTTTCGACAAATGAATTCAGGCAAGCGCCGAGTTGCCCGATCTCATCCTTGCGGCTTTGATCGACGCGGGAGGTGAGGTCATTGGCCTTCCCCATGGCCTTGAACTGGGAGGAGAAGGCATCGAGAGGACGGGTGATGCTCAACGTGATCCGCGTGGCCACAACCAGAAGAAGCAGTAAAGAAAGTCCGCACATCATAAACATGGCGCGTGTGGCGCGCCTGGCTTTGAGCGCTGCGCCGGCCTCTGCATCTTTCGCGCTTTTTGACAGCCGATCGCTGGTCTCCTCGATCTTGCCTTGCAGATCCTTGTAAAGCTGCATGTACGGTCCCAGCAGAGAGGGAGCCGAGCGGGGATCGTGCACGATAGCATTCACCAGCGAATCGCCGGCTTTCAAGTAATCTCCCACCATCTGCTGTTCGGCATCGAGCAGCGTACGGCTGGCCGGATCGACCGCTAGCTCGTGCGCTTTGGCTACGCGATCCTGGAGAAGCTTGCAGTGCTGCTGGAACTCCTCGACCTTGTTCTGCTGGTCCTCACCCTTTTGAGTGAACACAGCAGAAAGGTCGGCCCGGGTAAGGTCGTTGTATACTCCCGCTTCAATGTGGTTTCGGATTGCGGATCCGGTGGAGGCCACCTCGGCGGTCGTCTTTTCTACCATCGTAATACCCCAGTAGCCGGTTGCACTGACACAGGCCACGAAGAGCAACCCGCTGATGGTCAGCCCAAGCAGGCGCATCTTAATTGTCAAGTTCATGAAAGATATCTTTCACCCCGCGACCATTCGGCTGGGCCTACATTCTAAGTTTGTAACCGGCGTCGGCCGCAGCAACGCCGTCGACCTTCACGGATTTCACGCCGCCATCGCTGCCTTCGCCATGAAAGTCGCCGGCTTTCACAAAGCCAATGGCCCCCGCGGAATTGGCGACGAAACTCTTCGCCGCAGAGGTGCCCCCACTTCCTTGGGAGGCGTCGCCGACTTCCCGGTAAACGCTGCCTGCAAAAAGTACTTGCTGAAATCGCCGTCGTTCATGCCGCAAACAATCTTGAGAAACGCGGTTCGCTCCGGCGCTCCCGCCGCAACCATCACCGGGGCCACCGATTTGCCCGTGTCCCATTTGCTGCGATCGGACATAAACAGCTTCTTCAGTTCACCCAAGCTGAGATTGTCCACAGGATTCGCGGCGTTTACGATTACGACAATCGGTTCGCCGGCGGCTTGCAGCGGAGTGATCGGAACCGCCAGCCAGAGGGCGGTCGCGGCACCCAGGATCGCGGCCGCAGAAAGCACGAGTTCGAGACTGTTCTTTTTTTTCATGGCGGTCTCCCTTAGAACGTAAATGCAAGCTGAGTAGTCAAGCCATTCTCGCTCGGCAGACTTCTCAAATCGAACCGGTCGTACTGCATCTTGAACGCCGAGTGTTCGGTGAAGTCCCATCGAATCCCAACCGAAGGACCGTTGACTCTTCCCACGAATCCCGCGAAGCTGGACGGGGCAAGATCGTTCTGCGGGGCATAGGCAAAAACCGGATCGTTGCCGTTAGCGTTGAAATACTGATAGCGGAAATAGGGCCGGTAGGCGCCGAACCGTCGCGAGAACTGGGTGTAGCAGCCGCTGGTGTTGAAAGCGGGGGTGCCAGATACGCCGGTTTCTGAGTGCCTGTCAAGCGCAACCTCATTGAGGATTTCGTAGTTGTTATTGATGAAGACGGCATGCGCGGTAGCCACGGTCTCGTGCACTGCGGGCCCAGGAATCGAAAGATTGTCGTGACGGACGGAAAACCCGATCTGCAGGCCCGGGAACTTCTCGGGCCGGATGAACAGGCCGCCGTTGATCGACTTGCTGGTATTTTCATCCTGGCGGTTCTGCGCGGGCTCTACATTCAGTCCCCAAGCTCTGCCGTTGCCCGCCTCGACCACGTAGTTCAGGCCCAGCTTTCCGGACGGTATCTTGCCCGTCAGATTTATGCCCACGTCCTGCATAGGGAGAACGCCGCCGTAGTCATCGAAAGAGAAAATGAATGGACGATCGATGGTGGTTTCCAGAAATTCGCCCTTATTAAAGGCTGTGTTGTAATACCCGACCCAGGTGTTGTATCGGCCCACCGATGCCGTGAGGTAGTCGTTTGGGTGGTACTTCAACAACAGCCTCGTGATATCCACCCCAATGCTGTTGTCCGTGATATCCGGCAGGAATAGGACTTCTCCCAGCGCGGAGACTTTGTCCGACAGGCGGGCGGTCATGAACATGTCGAACGAGCCGAAAAAGAATGTGCTGTCGGAGCCGTTATAGATCTGCCAGCCCACATCGCCGAAGACGTTGAACTTCAGCCGCGGCGCGACCTCGTTCACCTCCGGCGCTTCGACGGCAGGAGGAGGCTCGGGCGGGGGAGTGGCCGTTACCACGGCCGGCTGGGCTTTCAGCTGCTTGACCTCAGCCTCCAGTTCCTGCAAGCGCTGCATCAGCTGTTTATTCACCTCGTCCTGATTCACGGGCGGGGCGGGCGACTGCTGTGCCCGTGAGGGAATTACAATAGCCAGGCAGAAGGCCAGGGCGAGAAGGCTAAGCACCTTGTTCGTGGATATGGATAAGGAATTTTTCATATTTTTCCTGATGGCGTTCTCCGTCATTTCCGGACGAACCCGCGGTTCGTACTCCTTTTCTTCGGCAGATTCGGGGCCAACTTTATGTAGAGATTCCTTAGAAAGGGCGGACGAAGAGCGGTGAATGCAGCCTTCAGGTCGTAGACCAGGGTTTCAGGGGACTAACTGCGGGAGTGCCCTTGGGGATGGGATCAGGGAACGTTGACGAGGCACGGCCGTTGAGGAACGCGCCTTTACACCCTCCATTCCCGCATGATAACCTCGCTACTGTCACTAAGATAAATCGATACTAGAACAGGAGTGCACCAGGTTAGTGCTAGCCAGAGAGCAAAAGAAATCTGTCATTGACCAGTATCAGACGCACGCGACTGACACCGGGAGTCCGGAGGTTCAGATCGCCATCATCAGTGAACGCATTGGCCAACTGACGGATCACTTCAAAACGCACCAGAAGGACCACGGCTCGCGCCGCGGCCTGCTCATGCTGGTCAGCAAGCGGCGTCGCTTGCTCGACTACCTCAAGAGATACGATTCCGAGCGCTATAAGACGGTCATTGGGAAGCTCGGCATCCGCAAGTAACTGGGAAAAGCCTGGGTCTCCGGTCCTCCCGTGTATTTTGCGAAAGGGCGGGAGGCGCTACCATAAGGCGTTTGCCCGGGGACTTTTCTGGAAAGCAATCTCTGAGACGACCGCCTTCCTCTCGAAGCCGGTACAGCAGTGAGCCAACTCCAGCGTGCGATTCGAGGCGTAGATTCGGGACCCAAGCTCTCATTGGCACCCGCTCATCGGAACTCGCTTGTCGGAACTCGTTTAACCATGACGTACGCGCCTGTCGATCCCCGAAAATTGTCCTGCAAATCGCCAAGCAACCTGCGCCAACCGGAAAGCGCGACCGCGCTCCTGATTCCAATCAGAAGGATGAAACATGAAACCAGAAGTTAGTGCAGTAACAGTAGACCTCGCCGGCGGAAAACAAATCACATTTGAAACAGGAAAATTAGCCAAGCAGGCTCACGGAGCCGCTGTTGTCCGCCAGGGCGATAACGTCGTCCTCGCCACCGCCGTCGCCAACGCCGATCCCCGCGAGGGCATCGATTTTTTCCCGCTGACGGTGGATTACCGCGAATACACCTACGCCGGCGGACGCTTTCCCGGCGGCTTCATCAAGCGCGAAGGCCGCATGAGCGAGCGCGAAGTGCTCACCAGCCGCCAGATCGATCGCCCGGTGCGGCCGATGTTTGCTGAAGGATTCAAGTGCGAGACGCAAGTCATCGCCTTCGTGCTCTCGGCTGATGCAAGTAATGATCCCGACGTTCTCGGAATTAACGGCGCATCTGCGGCGCTTACGCTTTCCGATATTCCATTCCTCGGTCCGATCGGCGCGGTGCGCGTCGGCCAGCTCAACGGGCAGTTCGTCATCAATCCCACTTACGATGAGATGCGCGAGAGCACGGTGAACATCATGGTGGTCGGTACCGCCGATGGAATCGTGATGATCGAGTCGGGCGCGAAGGAAGTGAGCGAAGAAGTGGTCGTTGACGCGATCGAATTCGGCCACACCGAAATCAAGAAGATCTGCGCCGCTATCAACGACCTGCGCCACCGAGCCGGCAAGAAGAAACGCGAAGTCACGCCGCCGGAGTTCGATCAGGCGTATTACGATGCGCTGAAAAAGAAAGTTGGCGCGGAGCTCTCCGACGCGCTCGACACCAAAAAGCATCCGAAGGCCGAAAGCTACACGCTGGTAAAGGACATCAAGAAGAAGCTGCAAGCAGAAATTCCCGAAGACGACGAGAAGGCCCTCGCGAAATTGAAACAGTATTACGAAACTCTGCGGGAGCGGATTTTCCGCGGAGAAGTGCTGGAGAAGAAACGCCGGCCTGATGCCCGCGCCTTCGACGAAGTTCGCGACATATGGATCGAAGCTGGGATCCTGCCCCGCACCCACGGCAGCGCCATCTTCACCCGCGGCGAAACTCAGGCCCTGGTCACTACCACCCTTGGCACCAGCGATGACATGCAGCGCCTCGAGGGGTTCGAAGGCGAAGCCAAGAAACGCTTCATTCTGCATTACAACTTTCCACCGTTTTCGGTGGGTGAGGTTGCGTTCTTGCGCGGAGCCGGAAGGCGAGAGATCGGACACGGAGCGCTGGCCGAGCGCGCGGTGTCGGCGGTGCTGCCATCGGAAGAGTCATGGCCTTATGCGATGCGCGTGGTATCGGACATTCTGGAGTCGAATGGATCATCGTCGATGGCGACGGTTTGCGGCGCATCGTTGTCGCTGATGGATGCGGGAGTTCCGTTGAAGGCTCCGGTGGCGGGAGTGGCCATGGGATTGGTGAAGGAGGGCGAGCAGTATGCCATTCTCACCGATATTGCGGGCGCGGAAGATCATTACGGCGATATGGATTTCAAAGTTGCCGGAACGAAGGACGGGATCACCGCGCTGCAGATGGATATCAAAGTCGCCGGCATTACTTCGCAGATCATGCGGGAGGCGCTGGCGCAGGCGAAGCGCGGGCGGCTGCACATTCTTGGGAAGATGGAAGAAGTGATTGCAGCCGGACGCGAAAAGATTTCTGATTTCGCTCCACGCTTCTACACCGTGCAGATTCCGGTCGACAAGATTCGCGATCTGATCGGGCCCGGCGGAAAGATGATTCGCAGCATCGTGGAACAAACCGGGGTCAAGATCGATGTGGAAGATTCCGGTTTGGTGAAGGTGGCGTCGAGCGATCAGGCGTCGGCGGCGAAGGCGCTGCAGATCATCGGCGATCTGACGGCGACTGCGGAAGTAGGGAAGACTTATCTCGGGAAAGTCACGCGGCTGGCGGATTTCGGAGCGTTCGTCGAAATTATTCCGGGCACCGACGGGTTGCTGCATATCAGCGAAGTGGCCGAGCATCGCATTGCCGATGTGCGGGATGAGCTGAAGGAAGGCGATCAGGTACTGGTGAAGGTGCTGGCGGTCGAAGGCAATCGCATACGGCTCTCGCGCAAGGCGATTTTGAAGGAGCAGCGCGCGAAGATGGGCGGTGGCGACGGAGCGGCGGCTCCAGTGGACGGTGGCAGTAGCGGAGAAGTGGAAGCGGTTCCCGCGCCCGCGCTCACTGGATCGATGGTAATTGAAGGCGGTGGTGATTTCCCCGATGATGAGCCGAACTTCAATCGTGAAGGTGGACCGGCGCCGGTTGGTGGCAGCGACCGTCCGCACGGAGATCGGCCGCATGGCGGAGACCGTGGCGGACGGGGTGGACGTCCGGGTGGCGGCGGTCGGGATCGTGGACGCGGCGGGCGCGGTGGAAGGCCTGGTGGTGGCGGGCGGGATCGCGGACGCGGCGGGCCGGGCGGGGGCAGACACTAACTTTTCGCTACGGATTTACGCGGATTCTGACGGATACAACGGGAAATAAATTCCTAAGGGCCACGGCGCAAAGTCGTGGCCTTTTTGGCTGTCTCTTGTGGAGCGAGAGGTTCGGGAACGAAAATCCACACTTCTCGCAAAAGACGCGAGAGATGGGGCACCCGGCACCCGGCCAGAATCAAAATCAGAGTCGATCACCCCCCCGAGCCAAATCAAAATCAAAGATGACGGACGGGGAGTGTGCGTCCAATACGGGCAGTTTCTCTTGGGAGGAGCTATGTATGAGGTGATTTTGAAGCGGTTTGACAAGGCGGAGGAAGTGAGAACTTTTGAGAAGGGGAAGTTTGAAGTGGTGCATGTCGGCGGGATGACGATTGGACGCGCGACTTACGAACCGGGGTGGAAGTGGTCGCTACATGTGGGACGGGCGGCGGGAGCGAAGAGTTGCATGGTGGAGCATGTTGGGCTGGTGGTGTCGGGCCGGGCGACGGCGGCGATGGATGATGGACGCGTGATCGAAATGAAAGCGGGAGACGTCTTCTACATTGCGCCGGGACACGATAGTTGGGTAGTGGGCGATGAGCCGTATGTGTCTCTGCACTTCATGGGCGCGGAGCAGTATGCGCAACAAAAAAAGTGAGTGAGCAGAAACTGCTCTCTGGTGTGTAGGGCGCGTGGAACTCAGTCGGTGAGTCGCTACGGATTTTCTTGTAGAGGTGTAGCGGTAGTTCCGTAGAGCCGACGTATGGGGGATCCCGCGCATCGCGGTAAGTCTTTCGCATAGAACAACCGCGACATTTGGAAGGCGGTGCAACGGGGGAAGCGCGGTGTTTGGCAAGCGGCTTGCTTCGAGCGATGGCAGAGGAAGGATGTCCCTAACATCTCTCGGAGGATTTGATGAAGACGAAATTGTGGTCCCTTGGTACGCTCGCCGCCCTGCTGATGGTTGGCGTTTCGCTCTACGCACAACAATCTGCGCCATCGACAACCCCGAATGACCCAGCGACTGCGCCACAGACGCAACCGAACGATCCAACCGCGCAACAGCCCGCGGCATCGTCGCCGCAAGCGCAGCCCGGTCAGACGCCGGACCAATCCGGACAATCGGCGCCGGATTCGCAGGCGCAGCCGACGACTTCGACCTCCGATAGCCAAACCTTCACAGGAACAATTGTGAGGTCAGGGGATAGGTACATGCTGCAGGATGCAGACTCAGGAAAGAGTTATGACATTGACCATCAAGATCAAGTAAAGCAATTTGAAGGGAAGAAAGTGCGCGTGCATGGAACGCTGGATGCGAATGGCAAAATGATTCACGTGCAGTGACATCTACCGAATTAGTGATTGAGCAAAGGAGGCCGCGACGGAAATCGCGGCCTCTCTTCTTGGTCATTTGTTGATGCTGAGGAATTCACGAGCCGAACGTACTCCCACCCCTGCAGAGGATGCAAGGGTGGGACTTCCCGCAAAAGGTTGGTGAACCTGAGAGGTGGGAGCTTACCCGCATTTCAGGCAGCGGTTTGCCGGTAAGCAAGGGCTGGCGGTCGAGAGCAGAAGGTTCAGGAGCGACGGCAAAACCGCCCAGGTCGATTCCTCGATGCGTTCGGTCACGTTAGCTATCCAACGCGGCAAACTGCGTTTGCAGTTGCGAGAAAAAGAGCGGGGATTGGGCTCCGCCAAGATAGGGAGCAAGGGCGGCTACGGCTTCCGCAGCGGCTGCTTCGGGAGCGGGATGGCCGCCGTGGATCGCTAGCCAGAGAGCGATGATCCAGGCAGCGTCCAGGTCGTAGGCAAGGCCAGCATCGGGTACGGGCATAATGTTTCTCCTATCCGATAGTGAGCTTGGAGTGGGAAACGTTTCGCGTTGCTATAGTTAAGTTTTATCCGAAGGGACCGATGAGCAGAGACGCGGGATATTGGATTGAAAAGTTGGGGCTGGAGGCGCATCCAGAGGGTGGGCATTACCGGCAGACTTATCGAGCCGATTTGACTTTGGCGAAGAAGAGTTTGCCGGAGGAGTTCACGGGGGCGCGGGCGGCTTCGACCGCAATTTACTTCTTGCTTGAAGGCGAGGAGTTTTCGGCGTTGCACCGGTTGCGGTCGGATGAGGTTTGGCACTTTTATGTTGGGGCGCCGTTAGTTGTGCACACAATCGGGCGAGATGGGGATTACTCGGAAATATTGTTGGGGAATGATCCGGAGGTGGGCGAGCTGCCACAGGCGGTGGTGAAGGCGGGATGCTGGTTTGGGTCAAGAGTGAGGGATGGGATGGGCTTTGCGTTGGTGGGCTGCACCGTGGCTCCGGGATTTGAGTTTGAGGATTTTGAAATGGGGAAGAGGGAGGAGTTGGTGCAGGCTCATCCGGAGCATCGGAAGATGATTGAGCAGTTGACGAGGGAGTAGGAGTGAGTCGAGGCTCCGTCGCGCCTGCTATGTCAGGAGAGTATCTTGCGCGAATCAATCAGCGCTAGGGGGCCCTGTTTCGACCCTTACACGCGCAACGGCGACCAACTGAATGCGCAGGTATGATGTTGGGATGAGTCTTCCCGCGTTAATTCTCGCTGTCCTCGTCTTTGCTGCCCTGTGTGCACTTGTGGGTTATGTGCTCCATGGGGTTTCGCAAGATGCGAAAAGCCGACTGATTGAGGATCCTGAAAAACTGTCGTTAGGACGCAGGCGAACTCGCGCCGTGATCACCGGCATTCTATTCTTCTTCCCTGCGTTTTTCTTGTCACTTCCACTCACGGTTATGTGGGCTAGACACCACTGGCCCGGAGACGGACAGGCCGTCTTTGGAGCGTTCTGGCCCAGCGTGGGAATCGCTGTGATTTCAGCGATCTGCTGCGGCATATATCTGCTCATGAAAGTGAATGTTGAGAACGAGAGTGGCAAAGAACACTTTTTGCGGTAAGTCGAGAAGCCGAGGAAAAGAGACCTTCACTGCTGCAAATCCTCGTTACGCTCATTGACGTTACCCCGGCGGGGCGCTCCCGCGCCACATCGCTTACTTTACAGCGGCGGCCTTCTTGGGGAACATTTCGCCGATGCGTTTGATTTGTGCACCCACGGAGCGGAGTTTTTCTTCGATGCGTTCGTAGCCACGATCGATGTGATAGACGCGGTCGATGATGGTCTCGCCGTCGGCGACCAGGGCGGCGAGGACGAGCGAGGCCGAAGCGCGCAGATCGCTGGCGAGAACCGCGGCGGCACTGAGCGGGGTTTTTCCGCGGACCACGGCGCGGCGGCCTTCGATCTTAATGTTCGCACCCATGCGGACCAATTCCTGCGCGTGCATGAAACGGTTCTCGAAAATATTTTCCGTGATGATGGATGTGCCTTCGGCTTGTGTGGCCAGAGCCATAAATTGGGCTTGCATGTCGGTGGGGAATCCGGGGAATTCTTCGGTGGAAATGTCGGAGGCGGTGAAGGGATTGTCACCCATGACCCGGACGGAATCGCCGTTCGATTTGGTTTTGACGCCGACTTCCTTCAGTTTGCCGAGCACGGCGCCGAGGTGAGCGGGATCGCATCCGGCGATGTTGAGATCGCCGCCGGTCATCGCGCCGGCGATGAGAAACGTGCCGGCTTCGATGCGGTCGGGAATGATGCGGTGCTTCGCGCCTTTCAGTTTGCTCACCCCTTTCACACGGATGACGGCAGTGCCGGCGCCTTCGATCTTCGCTCCCATTTTGTTGAGCAGGGCGGCGAGATCGGCGACCTCGGGCTCGCGCGCGCAATTCTGAAGAATGGTTTCACCATCGGCGAGGACGGCGGCCATGAGCAGGTCTTCGGTACCGGTGACGGTGATCTTGTCGAAAACTATTTCGGCGCCTTTGAGGCGAGTGGCGCTGGCTTCGACGTAGCCGTGGTCTTGAATGATCTTCGCCCCGAGCTGCTCGAGTCCTTTAATGTGCATGTCGATGGGACGGCTGCCGATGGCGCAGCCGCCGGGGAGCGAGACGCGGGCGCGGCCGCAGCGGGCGACGAGCGGTCCGAGGACGAGAGTGGAGGAGCGCATCGTCTTCACCAGTTCGTAGGAAGCTTCGGGCGCGGTGAGATTCTTGCAGTGGATGGTGGTGCGGTGCTGGGCGCGTCCGTAGCCGAGTTCGACGTCGGCACCCATGGCGGCGAGCAGGTTGCGGGTGGTTTGAATGTCGCGCACCTGCGGAATGTTTTCGAGAACGACGGGTTCGTCGGTGAGCAGGGCGGCGGCCATGCAGGGAAGCGCGGCGTTCTTTGCGCCGCTGATGTGGACGGTGCCGAGCAGTGGCTCTCCGCCGCGAATGACGAGTTTATCCATGAGTTGACAAGTCCTTGTTGAAAAACCATTCTAGCGGGGAACAGCGAGGAGAGTGGTTAATCGGGAGGGCACGGCCCTATGGGGATTTTAGGACCGGGCCGGGCCGCCCTAACGAGTCGGTCGGGGTTCGAAAACAGGTGGGGCGGGTTCGAAAGGCGTGTGATAATTTAGATCGCCTCAACGGGGCAATTTATCCAGGCTAAGGCTGGACCGCCGGCTGGTTCGGGACTTTCGGACTTGAGCAACGAGGAAGACGAGAATGCGAAGCGTGATCACCTGGTTATCACTTAGTATCTGCGCGTTTGCGCAGTTGCCGCTGGGTTCAGTTTCGAACGTGGCCCGGGCGACTTGTCCGTCAGGCTTCGCTTCGGGAGCGACCTGCTACACGGCCACGGTTTCATGTCCGAAGACGGTCGATATTGGAGTTACCTGGGGCACGGCGGGCGCAGGCCCGGGCAGGATCGTCTTCATCAACGGAAACGGAGGCATGCTGCCCGGCGGGGCGGATCTGGCGCAGGAGTACAACGAGGCGGGATTCGCGCTGACGCAAATTACTTTCGCGTCCGACTGGGAGGATGGTGGCGACGTTCTGGCGGCGGCCTGCCGTCCGGCGACAATGTTGGACTATTTCCACGCGCGTACGAAGGGAGCCTATTGCGCGCAGGGAATTTCCGCCGGCTCCGGAGCCATTGGCTACGGCATGGCGTGGTATGGACTAGGGGCGGAGCTGAACAACGTAGAGCTGACGGTTGGACCCGTATTCTCTGACATCGCGCGGGGGTGCAAGGTGCCGGAGGAGCCGGCGATCACCGTGAAACCTACCAACGGAGCACCGTTTATCGACAAACCGCAATACAACATTGAATGGAGGTCGGTGAGTTCCTGGACCGGGACGGAGTGCTTGCCGAAGGGCGGATCGTCCGCCGAGGATCTGGAAAAGGAGGCTGAGCAGAGCATCCTTCAAACGGGCGCGACGATAAGTTTTCCGCAGACCAGCATTGCAGCCTGGGATTGTAATAACGGACTCAACCCATCGGCGGCGCAGTCGTATCTGTTTCTGCAGCAGTTGACGACCCCTTGGACGTTGACGGCTCTCACGGGATGCACTGGAGCCGAGGGGACATCGACGGGTGTGACGCCGCAAGGAGTACTGGCCGAGGTCGCGACGGCGAAGGACATGATCGCCAAGTGCGTGAAGCCGCGGTGATTTGCGTCGGCAAGCCCAGCGCAGGCTGGCCGGCTCAGAATGACAAAAGCATTCTGGTCGCGACGCTGATTCCAGAGCGCCTTGCGGAGTTGACGGCGGCGCTGACGTCAAACGGATCCTTCGACTTCGCTCAGGATGACAGGGTCAGCGAAGAAGGGGCCTGATCATCGTTCTCTTCATGAGATATCTTCTTAGAACGTCTTGCGGAAGAGCCAGAACAAGAATCCTGACAGCATCATGGCTACGGGCAGCGTGAGAACCCACGCCAGAGCCAGGTTCCGGACGGTGGACCACTGGATGCCGGAGTGGTTGGCGGCCATGGTGCCGGCAATGCCGGACGAGAGGACGTGGGTGGTGCTGACGGGCAGGCCGAAGCCGTCGGCGGCTCCGATGGTGGCCATGGCGGTGATTTCCGCGACGGCGCCCTGGGCGTAGGTGAGATGGCTCTTGCCGATTTTTTCGCCGACGGTGACCACGATGCGCTTCCATCCGACCATGGTGCCGAGGCCGAGAGCCATCGCGACCGCGACCTTCACCCAGAGAGGAATGAAGCGGGTGGAGTGGTCGATGTGCTTTTTATAGTTGGCGAGGACTGCGCTCTCGGAGGCGGTGAAAGTCGGATTGTGATTCTTCTGCATCAGCCGAATGGCTTCGCTGATGAGATACATGTCATTGCGGAAGTTGCGGACCTGGTCGTTGGGGATGTTCTTCATCTCTTTGTAGAGAGCGGTTTCGTTGCCGATATCGCTGACCAGAGTGCGCAGGGCGAGCATAGTGTTGGGGGTGAAATCCTTGTCGCGAATGTAATTGGTAACGTCGTCGTGAGCGTCGCCAACGGCGGCGTTGGGGCTTACATATTTACTGAGGACGTCGGCGGCCTCGTGGGAGACGGCGATGAAGTCTTGTGAATCCTGGTAGGTGACGGCGTGGTTGAGAGCGTAGGCGGTGGGGACCGTGCCGATAAGGATCAGCATGATGAGACCCATGCCTTTTTGTCCGTCGTTGGAGCCGTGGAAGAAGCTGACGCCGGTGCAGGTGAGGATGAGCAGGCAGCGGATGTAGAACGGCGGCGGAGCAGCGCCTTCGGGAGCGGTGTAAAGTTTGGGATCTTTGATGAGAGCTTTGGCGAGGAGCAGGAGCAATCCGGCGCAGCAGAAGCCGACGATGGGCGAGAGCAGCAGGGATTTACCGATGTTGGCGGCTTGGCCCCAGTCGACACCGCTGGTGCCGGTTCTCGCGTTCATGAGCTGGTTCGCGATGCCGACGCCGATCACGGAGCCGATCAGGGTGTGCGAACTGGAAGCAGGCAGGCCGAAATACCAAGTGCCGAGGTTCCAGATGATGGCGGCGACGAGCAAGGCGAAGACCATGGCGAATCCGGCTTTGCTGCCGACTTGCAAAATCAATTCGACGGGCAAGAGCGAGACGATGGCGAAGGCGACCAGTCCGCTGGAAGCGAGCACGCCGAGAAAATTCCAGAAGCCGGACCAAACCACCGCGATGTGCGGCTCGAGCGAGTGCGTGTAGATGACGGTGGCGACGGCGTTGGCGGTGTCGTGGAATCCGTTGACGAACTCAAAGCCGAGGGCGACCATCAGCGCCACACCCAGAAGCACGAAGGGCATGACGGACTCATTGTGCACGAAGGAAAGATCGTGAAGCAGGCTGTGGCCGGCATAGGCCACTCCGATGACCAGCACAATCCCGAAAACCAACATGCCGAGTTTGCCGGGGGAGCGCGAGAGTTTCTGGTCCAGAACCGACGTGGATGCAGTAGCCATATTGAGTCCTCAGATCGAAGGGCGATTAAGATTGCGGGAGTGCCAAGGGGGTCACTATACGAAAAGATTGTTACGGGAGTGTGAAAATGGCGGTGAGCGGTAGTGGGGGAAATGCTTGTGCTCGGAAACAGTTCATTCTGCGAAGGCCGGGTTCGCTGTGTAATCGTAACTTTTGCAGAAACATAAGCGAGAGGGCGGCATCCAACTGAGATCACAGCTGCAAGGAGAAGAATGATATGGCTAAAGTCAGGTTGGCATTGCTGGCGCGGGTTGAAGCAAAGCCGGGCAAGGAAGCGGAAGTGGAGAATTTCCTGCGAAGTGCGCTGGCGATTGTGGAAGACGAACCGGAGACGCTGGAATGGTTCGCCATCAAAATGGGGCCGTCGACTTTCGGGATCTTCGACGTGTTCAAGGACGAAGCGGGACGGCAGGCGCATTTGAATGGGCGCGTCGCAGCGGGATTGATGGCGAATGCGGCAACATTGCTGGCCAAGGCTCCGGTGATTGAGAAGTGTGAAGTGCTGGAAGTGAAGCCGGCGAAATAGAAATCAGTTCACGCTCCACGTGGTGGGACGGCTGAATAAAGTTCCCAACCCTGCTGCGGGCGGATGGCAACTAAGTATGGGTAAGCGCAATAGGTGCGAATCATAATCCCGCGGCAGCGCGCCAAGACGCGCTCTGCAAAAACGGAGGAGCAACCATGACAGACGATATGGAGAAGAACAAGCAGCAGAGTGGCCAGCACGGCCAAGGTCAAAAGCCTGGACAGACTGGACAATCCGGCCAGACTGGCCAACAGCAGAAGGGGAATGTTGACCCTAGCCGCAAGAATCCTTCTCAGGACGATGAGCAGGAAGAGCAGGATCGTCAGCGGCGCGCCTCCTAAGTAATCACAAGAGGCGGTAAGTTTAAGGAGCCTTGGTCAAACCGGCCGGGGCTCCTTAACTTCTTTCTGAAGCCATTTCTCGGGCCTGGTTGTCTCCGAACCCACGGGGGCAGATAAGGGCTTCGGGTATTGGGGCGCATTGTTTACAATAGAAGATTCGTCCACCTGCGGGGGAAATCCCTGCGTGGGGCGAATGCGCTTTGGAACAGTCAAACCACAAACCCGACGCGTCCCCCCGCGTGGCGCCCACTGTGTACTGGCGCGTGGAGGGGAGCCTGCTGGACCTGACCGTGGTGCAGGCGGTGGCGTTCTTTACCTGGAACGCACAAACCTTCTCAGAACGCTTCCGGCGGCGCGGGCTGATCTTCCTGATGGCGGCGCTGCGTCCTTTTCTCTATTCGACGAACCGGAAATTCGCGACACGCGTGGTCCATACCGCTTTGCGGGGCGTGACGCGCGACCGACTGGATCTGCTGGGCGAAGAATATTTCCAATACAAACTGAAGCCGCAGCTCAAAGCGCACGGAGTGGAACGTGTGCAGGAGTTGGTGGGCTCGGGAGCGGACGTGGTGCTGGTGAGCCAGGGGCTGGAGCACGTGATGAAGCCGCTGGCGCAGCATCTGGGGGTGAAGTGGGTAGTAGCGAACCGGCTGGAATTTCGCGACGGCGTGGCGACAGGGCGGCTGCTCGAGCCAGTGATCCGGCCGCGCGGAGCTTTTGCGCCGATTCAGGACCAGAGTCCGGATGGGCGGCGAGCGCCGAAGACGCTGGCGCGCCAACTGGATATCACGCTGGAGGAGTTGAAGTCGGCGGTGATTCGGTCGGGGCGGGAAGTTGTGGCGCAGGAGCGTCCGATCGTTCATTTCGAAGGGCGGAAACAGGAGCCGGGGTTCTCGGTGCGGCGGGCGCTGGCGGGCAAGCACGTCATGCTGATCGGCGTCACTGGATTTATTGGCAAGGTTTGGCTGGCGAACACGCTGATGGAGTTGCCGAAGATCGGAAAGATTTATCTGCTCATCCGTCGGCAGAAATCGAATCCGGGGCAGCGGCGGTTTGAAAAAATCGTGGAAGAGTCGCCGGTGTTCGATCCGCTGTTTGAGAAATATCAGGTCGGGCTCGGGGAATATTTGCACGGCAAGGTCGAGGTGGTGGAGGGAGACGTCACGCAGCCGGGATTGGGGCTGGATGCCGAGATTGGGCGGCGGCTACAGAAGAATCTCGATTTGATTGTGAACAGTTCGGGATTGACGGACTTCAATCCGGATTTGCGGGATGCGCTGGCCACCAATACGGACGCGGCGATGAACATCCTGGAGTTTTTGCGCGGGACGGACCACGCAGGTTTGCTGCATCTTTCCACGTGTTATGTGGCAGGAGAGCGCGACGGGCGCGTGGCGGAGAAGCTGATTCCGAATTATGCGCCGCATCGCGTGGCCCACTTTGATGCGGAGCAGGAGTGGCGGGCGTTGCATGAGGTAATCGCCAAGGCGGAGGCGCAGGCCGCAGGCGAGGAAGTGACGGCGGGGCTGCGGTCGCAGTCGCTGACCAAGGAACATGCGGCGAAGGGATTGCAAGGCCCGGCGTTGGAAAATCAGATCCGCAAGAACCGGATCCGCTGGCTGAAGACGTATTTGACCGAGGCCGGAACACGGAGGGCGAAAGAGTTAGGTTGGCCGAATACGTACACGCTGACCAAGAGTCTGGCGGAGTCGCTGATCGTGAAATATGGCGCGGGGTTGCCGATTGCGGTGGTGCGTCCGGCGATCGTGGAAACTTCTGTGGCGAAGCCGTTTCTAGGATGGAATGAGGGAATCAACACGTCGGCGTCGCTGTCGTATTTACTGGGGACTTATTTCCGGCAGTTACCGTCGAATGAAAGCAAGCGGCTGGATATTATTCCAGTGGACGCGGTGTGCGACGGAATGACGCTGATTGCTGCGGCGATTGTGGAGCGGAGGCACGACGAGTTGTACCAGTTGGCGACTTCGGCGACGAATCCATGCGACATGGGACGGTCGATCGAACTGACGTCGTTGGCGCACCGCAAGCATTACCGTGCGCAGGAAGGGCTGGAATCCTGGCTGCGGCTGCGGTTCGATGCGATCCCGGTATCGAAGACGCGGTATCAGAGAATGTCGGCGCCGGCGCAGAAGGCGATTGTGAAATCGATTCAGAGGATTATGTCGCCGCTGCCATTGAAGAAAACCCCGCTGGTGAAAGCGGAGAGAAATCTGGAGCGTCTGGAAAAATTGATTGAACTATTTGAGCCATTCATCCTGCTGAACGAGCATGATTTCGCGGCGGATAATGTGGAGAAATTGTCCCAGGCGCTGGTGGAGGATGAGCGGGAAGAATTTGGATATAAGGCGCGAATGCTCGACTGGTGGGACTACTGGATCAATGTGCATATTCCGGCGCTAAGGAAGTGGACTTATCCGCTGATCGAGGGCAGGCCGCTGGAGGCGCGTCCGGCGCGGAGTTTGGAGAATGGCGAGACGGTGAAAACGGGGACGAATGGGAACTGGTGAATGGCGATATTTCTGACGGGATCGACGGGATACATTGGGGCGCATGTAGCGGCGAACTTGCTGCGGGATGGCGCGGCTCTGAATGTTTTGGTGCGGGCGCGGGATGTGGGCGAGGCCGAAGCGCGCCTGTGGCAAGCGCTGCAATTGCATCTTGAGTTCCCGCAGTTTTATGAGTTTCTGCAGACGCGAGTGCGTGTGTTCCGTGGAGATCTGACGGATCCCGGCTTCGGGTTGGGGCGCGATGAATACGATCGACTGGTGCATACGACGGATTCAGTGATTCACTGTGCGGCGTCGCTGAACCGGAAGTCGGAGAAAAGTTGCCTGAATGTGAATCTGCGGGGCACGCTCGAAGTGCTGACGCTGGCGCGGCATGCGGAGCACTATCACGGGCTAAGGCGGTTCAGTCAGGTGAGCACGGTGGCGGTGGCGGGGAAGCGGCAGAATGAACTGGTGGCGGAAGACCGGTCGATTGAATGGGAAAGATCGGATTACGATCCGTATGCGCGGACGAAGAAATTCTGCGAGCACATGATGCGGGTGCTGTTGCCGGAGACTCCGAAGACAATTTTCCGGCCGAGCATTGTGCTGGGCGACAGCCGTTATGCGGAGACCACGCAATTCGACATGGTGAAGGCGTTTGTATTCCTGGCAGGGCTGCCGGTGCTGCCGTTTCGCGCGACGGACAAAATCGACATTGTGAATGTGGATTTTGTGGCCGAAGCGATTTCGACGCTGCATCAGAAAGAAAATCCGCAGTACGACACGTATCATCTCTCCTCCGGGGTGGGATCGCAGACATTTCGGGAGATCACGCAGGCGTTGTCGGCGGCGCAGAACAAACGGGCGCCGGTATTCCTGCCGGGAGTGGAGCGGCCGTTTGCCGGGTCGGTGAATTTTCTGGCGAACCGCAAAGGAGCGATTGGGAAAAGTGCGTCACTGATGAAGGTGTTTATGCCCTATCTGGTATGGAACACGGTTTTCGACAATACCCGTGTGACGAAAGAACTGGGAAAGAAGCCAGTGCCGTTTTCCGAATATTCTTATCCGCTGTTGAAATTCAGCAGCGGGAATAATTTCGAGTACAAGTATCGTCCGTGGCCGACGGCGGTAGGAGGAACGGCCGCATGATGGATTTTATTCTGGAGGCGTGGGTCAGCACTTCGATTGAGCGCGCCAAGGCTGGGTGGATGCTGGGTGCGGGCAAACGCTGGAAGCCGGGCGAGAAATTGAAACTGCTGTTTGCGGGATATAACGGCACACGAAATATGGGATCGGACGTGCGTGTGGAAGAGATGCTGCGGCAAATCCGGCATATTCTGGGAGCGGGGCGCGTGGAGTTCAGCGTGATGAGTCAGAACTTCGATTTCTCGCGCGGATATTTCGAGGGCACGAAGCAAGTGCATCTGCCTGACATTTTCCCACCATTTCTGGCGAATGAAGTTCCAATGCACGATGGGGTGGTGGCGTGCGAAGGCTCGATGTTCAAGAGCAAGTTCGCCAACGCGCTGACCACGATGATGATCGGCTCGCTGGGAATCGCGGCTGCGCAGAACAAATTATCGGTAGGATACGGCGCGGAAGCGGGGCACATGGATCCGCTGGTAGCGAAAATGTGCGGGCGCTATTGCAAGAATTCATTTGTGATTACGCGCAATGAAGAATCACGTGGCGTTTTGCGCGAGTTGGGAGTTCCAACGGAATTGGGAACGGACACTGCCTGGACGTTCGAGCCGCGACCACCGGAGTACGGGCAGGGTGTGCTGAAAAAAGTTGGCTGGGATGGGCGTACGCCAGTACTGGTGGTGTGCCCGATCAATCCGTTCGAATGGCCGGTCAAGGCGTCGGTGGCGAAGTATGCGGTGCGCAGTTTGACAGGGGCATATAAGGATAGCCACTACCGCACGGTTTATTTTCATAATTCGGGGCCGGCGGCAGAGCAGGCGTATCACAAATATTGGAATGCCATTGCGAACGCGGTGGGCGCGTTTCGGAAGAAGAAAAATGTCTTTGTGATTCTGGCGGCGACGGAGCGACTGGATGCGCGTCCCGCGAATCGTATAGCCGAGAAGTTAGGTGGTGTGCCAGTCCTGACGGCGGATGAGTACAACATGTACGAGTTGGTGAGCGTGTTGCGGGCCTGCCATATGATGGCGTCGTCGCGATATCACGGGCTAGTTACCTCGATGCCGGGGCTGGTGCCGTCTGCGGGAATCACGATGGATGAACGAATCCGGAACCTGATGCGGGAGCGGGGACATCAGGATCTGCTGATGACGGTGGACGATCCGGAGCTGGAAGGAAAGCTATTGGCGGCGCTGGAGAAGCTGAGTTGCGAAGGCGAGGCGATCGCCAGCGGCATCGCGCAAACCGTGGTAAAGAATTTGAAGGTGATGGCGCGCATGGGTGTTTATTTTGAAGAGGAAGTGCAGAGGCGGTATCCGGAGTTCGAAACGCGCCGCGGGGAGTGGAGTTGGGAGGATTATTTGCCGCCGATGAGTAAAGGGCTGCGGGAGTTGGCGGAGGCTTACAACTAGATCTGCGGTTTTAGCGTGGCGCTGCAATCCCTATTTTGAATACACCCATTCCATTTGTCGGAGACATCTTTTCGCAACTGCAGGCGGCTGCGGACACGCGGATTGTTGCCGAGATCCGCGATGGCGAAGTCACGGGCGTAACTGGCAGCGAGCTGCTGGAACTCATCGGCAAGGCTAGGACGTTCGTTGCCTCCAAGGGACTGAAGAAGGGCGACCGGTGCGGATTGCTGGCGGCCAACAGCATTCGGTGGGTGGCAATGGATTTGGCGCTCATGGCCGAAGGGCTGATCGTGGTGCCGCTGTATTCGCGGCAGGCGACGGCAGAACTGGTCGCGATGATGAAAGACTGCACGCCGTCGCTGGTGTGTTGCGGGGATGTGGCACTGCGCGATGCGATTGCACAGAGTTGGGCGGACATTCCGCCGCAGTACCTGTTTGATGAGATTTTTGCCGGAGTCGACGGAGTGCAGTTGGAGCGTCCGCAGGTAGGGAAAGACGATCCCGTGACGATCATTTACACGTCCGGGACTTCAGGCGAAGCCAAGGGGGTAGTGCTCTCTGCGGCGAATGTGGGCTTCATGCTGGATCGGACAGCGGAGCGGTTGGGCGAGCTGATGTCGGGATCGACTGGCCAAGATCGCATCTTTCACTATTTACCCTTCACGTTTGCGGCGTCGTGGATCGCGCTGCTCACATTTCTGAAACGGCGGAGCCTGGTTACGATCAACACGGATCTGGTGAAGATTGCGAGTGATATGAGGACCGTGGCTCCGGATTATTTTCTGAATGTACCGCAGTTGCTCGAACGTATGCGGCGCGCAGTAGATGAGCAGTTATGGCAGACGGGCGGGGTCGCGCAAGCGATTTACTCGCGGGCCAAGGCGGCGTGGGTGCGTAAGCAAGAGAAACAATCGAAATCGGGAGACGCGCTGTGGCTGAGGCTGGCCAACCTGCTGGTATTTCCGGCGATTCGAAAGAAAATGATTGGACGAAATCTGAAGGCGCTGATTTGCGGATCGGCGCCGCTGAGCGCGGAGACGCAGCTTTATTTCATGATGCTGGGAATTCGAGTGCTGCAGGTTTACGGGCTGACGGAGACGACCGCGATCTGCACCATGGACGATCCGAATCGGGTTGAGGTCGGTTGTGTGGGGCCGGCGATTCCTGGCATGGAGATGAAGTTGGGAGAGAACGATGAGATTGTGGTGCGTGGGCCGAATATTTTCTCGGGTTACTGGAACCGGCCAGAACAGACCGCCGAGGCGCTGCGGGATGGATGGCTTCATACCGGCGATCAAGGCGAGGTGAGTGTGGCAGGAAACTGGAGAATTGCAGGACGGATCAAGAACCTGATCATCCTGGGATCGGGACACAAGATTTCGCCGGAGCCGATCGAGAATGCGATCTCGAAACTACTGCCCGAAGCGCAGCAGGTGGTGGTGGGGGGGGACGGGCGAGGATACCTCTCGGCGCTGGTGACGGGAAGCATGACCTCGGAAAAAGTGCAGGCGGCGCTGGATGCGGTGAATCCGGAGATGCCGCACTACAAGCAAGTGCGGGCGTTCGTTGTACTGCCGGAGGCATTCACGATTGAGAATGGCACACTGACGGTGAATGGTAAGTTGAAGCGCGATGTGATTGCAGCACGGATGAAAAATGAGATTGACGACATGTACCGCGTGAAGCAGGCGGTGTAGTTGGAGCGAAAAGTGCCGGGGATTACGAAGGACAAAAAAGTGCCCGCAGCGAAGCACGAGACTAGGACGGTCAGCCAGTGGAGCGGAAACGCTTTGTCCTGGGGCGTTGCCGATGGTGTGATCGAACTTCGGCTGCATCGTACGCCGTGTAACGAGTTGGGATCAGCGTCTTTGGAAGAACTCGAGCAGTTTGTAACGGCTCTAGAGGGCATGCAGGCGGAAGCCCATGCCCTCATTATTTATAGCGAGATGAAGCTGGGATTTTGTGCGGGCGCAGATTTGCGCGAACTGTATCAGCGGTCGCAGGCGATGGACAAATCGCAAGCGGTCAAGGGCGTTCGGCATTTTCTGGAGCGAATTCACCGCGTGCTGAATCTGATTGATGCCGCGCCTTTAACAACGATTGCGGCCGTGCATGGAGTTACATTTGGAGGAGGATTTGAGCTGGCGCTGGCTTGCGATTTGATTATTGCCGACAAGATGGCGCGGTTTTGTTTTCCAGAGTTGAGGCTGGGATTGATCCCGGGCTTCGGTGGGATCCCGCGTCTGAAGCGCGACCTGGGCAATGCCGTGGTGCGGGATCTGCTGCTGACGGGACGAAGTGTTAATGCGACCAAGGCGCAGCAGATTGGGCTGGTCAGCCAGGTAGTGGGCGAGGGCGAGGCGCTGCGGGCGGCGCGGGCTACGGCGGCACAACTCAAGAAATTCGATCATGCGACTGCCGTGGCGGCAAAGAAGTTTATCAAACCGATTCCGTATGAGGAGTTGCAGCGAGAGATCGAGTTGTTTTGCGACCTGTTTGCGAGCCCTGCGGTTGAGGCTGGGCTGCGGAAGTTTGTGGAGAGCACGGATGCGCAACCGTATTTGCCATAGGAGATAAGCGGGGGATGGGGCGAGTGAAATTGCATAGGTCCTCCGCTTCGCTCAGGATGACAGGGCATCTATAAAAGCACATGAAGACTACAGATCAGACGCTGGATGAAATATTGAGTCTCGCCGCGGCGCATTTCAAGGTGTCGAAAGAGAAACTTTCTCCGGACGATGACTTTTTCCAGACATTGGGGATCGACAGCTTGCAAACGCTCGATCTGCTCACCAAGCTGGAAAATCATTTTCACGTGGAGCTGCCGGATTACGAACTGCAGGGGGTCTCCGATTTTCGGACGCTGGCGGGAAAGATTCAGGCGCGACTGTAGGGAAGACAGACTTCAAGAGAACAGCTTCGACCAACGATCGATCCCAGGCAGGTAATGAATTGATAACTAAGCTCTTCTCCGTGTGTTCGCGCCTCTGTGGTGAAATGATTCTTTGATGCTCGATCTCCAAAAATATAGCTGTCTTGGCGCGGCCCTGCGCGATGCACTGGATCGTTTTGCCGGTGAGACGTGCCTGATTGAAGCGGACCGCGACCGGGAGAAGACGCGGCTTACCTACTCCGACTTCAAAGAAATTAGCTTGCCTCTGGCACGCGCGCTGGAAGATGCGGATTTTGATGCCGGGGACCGCGCGGCCATCCTGATGACAAATCAGTCGAAGTGGCTGATTTCAGCGTATGCCATTTTCTACAGCGGCGGTGTGCTGGTTCCTCTAGATTACAAACTGACAGCCGCCGAGCAGTTGCAGTTGCTGGAACATTCGAAGGCCAAGGTGTTGGTGGTGGAGTATCACCTGTGGCGGGCGATTATGCAGTCGCCGGAGTTTCACAACATCAAGACGAAGCTGGTGCTTGTGACCGAAGCGCCGCTGAAGGCAGACCTTGGTGGAGGATTTCGCTGGGAGGACTTCAAGCGCAAGGGTGCTCCTGATTTTATGATGCGGCAGCGCGAGGACGTGGCGTGCATCGTGTATTCGTCGGGTACGGGCGGGCGTCCGAAAGGATGTGTGCTGACGCACGAAAATTATCTGGAACAGTGCCGGGCGTTGACGGCGTGGTATCCATTCTGGCCGGGAGTACGGTATTTGAGCATTCTGCCGACGAATCACGCGATTGATTTCATGGTGGGGTTCATTGGGCCGTTCGTGTGTGGGGCGTGCGTGGTGCATCTCCGGACGCTGCGTCCAGAATTTGTGCGGGATGCTTTTGTGCGTTACCGGATTACTTATGTTTCTCTGGTGCCGATGATCGTCAAGAATCTGGAGCGAGGACTACGCGCCAAGTTCGACGAGCTGCCAGCGTGGAAGCGGGCGATCCTGAACCGGATGATCTCACTGAACAAGCTGCTGACGCGAAGGCGGCCACGCGTGAAAGTGAGCCGCATGTTGCTCGGACAAGTGCATCGCGCTTTTGGCGGAGAGTTGCTGGCGCTGATCACTGGCGGCGCGTTCATGGAACCCTCGACGATGCAGTTTTTTTACGATCTAGGACTTCCGGTGGTGAACGGATATGGGCTGACCGAAGCAGGAACGGCGCTGACCTTGAACGATCTAAAACCGTTTCGCGCGGATACGGTGGGCAAGCCGCTACCGGGTGTCGAGTTGCGCGTGCTGAATCCGAACGATGAGGGGATCGGGGAAGTGGCAGCACGAAGCAAAACCGTAATGTCGCATTATCTGGACAATGCGGAGTTGACGCTGGAAACAATTGTCGATGGGTGGCTATTGACCGGCGATTTGGGCCGATTCGACAAGAACGGGCACCTGCAGCTTTTCGGGCGAAAGAAAAATATGATCGTCACCGAAGGCGGGAAGAATATTTATCCCGAGGACATTGAGACGGTTTTCGATGGATTGCCGGTGAAAGAGTACTGCGTGTTCGCGGTGAACTATGTATGGCCGCAAAAGGAACTGGGAAGAGAAATGCTAGTGATGGTGCTGCGGCTGGAGCAGAATCAGCGCTTCAATAGCGCCCTCTTACAGGACATCATCGACCGCAACCGGCGCTTGGCGGATTTCAAACGCGTAGGCGGTTATTTGATCTGGGAAAAAGATTTCCCGCGGACGGCGTCGATGAAGATCAAACGGCAAGCGCTCGCAGAAGAAATCGGAAAAACCGCCGAACAGGGAGCGGTGGTGGGACTGTGAGCGAGCGGCAATCGTATCTCGCCATTGTGAATCCTGCGGCGGGAGGGGGGCGGAGTCGCAGGATGCTGGGGCCGGCGCTGGATCGCCTGAAAGCGGGCGGAATTGCGGTAGAGCTAGCGGAGACCCGCGGCGCGGGCGATGCGGCGCGGATTGCACGAGAGGCGTACGCGGACGGGCAGCGAAGATTTATTGCGGTGGGCGGAGATGGTACGTCGTATGAAGTGGTGAACGGACTTTTCCCTGAGGCGAGCGCGGGGGATACGCCCACGCTCGGTTTCTTGCCGTTGGGGACGGGGAACTCTTTTCTGCGCGACTTCAGCGATCGCGGAGTCGAGCATGCGATCGAGTCACTCGTCGCGCAGCGAACACGAAGCTGCGACGTGCTGAGATTGCGCCACCGGGCGGGAGTGATCCACTACATCAATTTGCTGAGTGTGGGATTTCCGGCTGATGTTGCGACGCTGCGTGCGCGGCGTTTCAGCAGCCACGGAGAGTTGGGATACTTCATTTCGATTTTTCTCGGCCTCGCGCGATTGCAGAGGAGGCCCTTCCCGGTGCGCCTGGAGGGGGAAACAGAATTCGACCGGCGGCGCTGTCTGTTCCTCACCTTCAACAACAGTAAATTTACCGGTGGCACGATGATGATTGCGCCGAAGGCAGAGGTGGATAGCGGACTGATTGAATACGTTCGGTGGGGGGCGATTGGCAGGCTGGGCCTGATGCGAAACTTACCGGGACTTTACGACGGTACGCACATTGAGCATCCACTGGCGGAGAGAAAAGCGGTGAAGCGGGTTGAATTTGATTTGAGCGCGCCAGTGGATGTGATGGTGGACGGGGAAGTGCTGACGCTGCATTGCGAGGAGTTGGATGTGCTGCCCGGTGCGTTGAACGTTGTGGCTTGAGCGCGTGATATAAAAGTGCATCGCGTGGGAAGGGAATCATGTCTGAACAACGGCGAAAGCAGCAACAGAAGCGGGTCGGGGAGACGGTAGCGAAGGTGCCGACGCGGAAGATGCCGATTTGGGGCGGAATCGTATTGTTATTCGTCCTGGCTTATGCAATCGGGTGGTATTACAGAAATCACCGCTACGACGGATTTGCGAAGTGCCTGGCGTCGAAGCAGGCGAAGATGTATGGCTTGTACTGGTGTCCGCATTGCGCCGAGCAGAAGGCGATGTTTGGAAAGGCATTTCAGTATGTGCCGTATGTGGAGTGCGCGGTTAAAGGCGTCAACGGGATCACCTCGGAGTGCAAGGCGGCGGGAGTGAAGTTATTTCCCAGTTGGCAGTTTGGAACGAATCCCCCGAAAGAGGGCGTCTTTCCGTTAGAAGAACTTTCCGATAAGACTGGATGCACTCTGCCGTGAGCGCATTTTCCGGTCACCCCGCTCTGTCCAGGCAAAATACCGCCAACGACAATCGACTGTGGTTTGCGGCGATCGCGATTTTAGCGCTGGCGGGGATGGTGATATCCGCGGTGTCGCTGCAACGTCACTACGCGAATTCGTCGACAGCGTTTTGCGAAGTCGGGGAACGATTCAATTGCGACATTGTGAACCGCAGTGAATATTCGAGCCTGATGGGAATTCCGGTCGCAGGGGTCGGGATTCTGGGCTACGGAGCGCTGTTCGTGCTGGCAACGATCTACCGCGCACGTGAGCAGACGCCACTACGCTTGCTGGTGGCGGCTTTGGCGGGATTGGCCTTTGCTCTTTACCTGACCTACGTTGAAGGCTATGTGCTGGAGACGTGGTGCATTCTGTGTTTGAGTTCGCTGGTCTTGATTGCGATGATCACAGTGCTGGCCGCGGTGCTGAAGGTGCGCACCGGGCAGCGCCGCTGAAGCTCTTCGGATGGGAAAAATCCAACAATCAAAAGGCAGAGCCGGAGCCGTTTCTGAGGTGATCCGCGCCGGTGGTGCGGTGGGAGATCTGCGTCTGCAGGAATTTCGCAGCCGTGTTTTTCGGAATACGCGTTTTCTCCGAGTGTGGCTGCCTCCGGGCTATGACGACACGCAGAATGCGGACCGGCGCTATCCCGTGCTCTATTTGAATGACGGGCAGAATCTGTTTGAGTCGTCGACGGCTTTCGCCGGAGTGGAATGGGGAGTGGACGAGACTGCGGACCGGCTGATCCGCGGGGGCGCAGTGCTTCCGATGATTATTGTTGGTATCGATAACACGGGGAAAGATCGTCTTCGCGAATACATGCCGCACCGGTCGGTGCATCCCATGATGCTCCGCGTGCAGGGGCGTTATTATCCGGATTTCCTGATGAAGGAAGTGATGCCCTTTGTGGAGCATAATTACCGCATCGCGACCGGGCCGGAGAATACGGGGCTAGGCGGGTCGTCGCTGGGAGCGCTGATTGCGCTCTACACGGCGGCGGTGCGGCCGGGAGTGATCGGGCGGTTGTTGCTGGAGAGCCCGTCATTGTGGGCGTCGCACCGGCAGGCGATCAAGGAGAGCCGCCCGGTGCGCATTTGGCCGGAGCGAATATTTCTGGCGGTGGGCACCGCAGAGACGGAAAACGCCGAGCGCAGCCGCACTGTGGTGGACGATGTGAGGGAACTGGCGGCGATCACCCGGCGGGCGGTGCTGAGTCAAAGGCGGTTGCGGCTGGTGATTGGCGAAGGAGCCGGGCACAACGAATCGGCTTGGGCTGCAAGATTTCCCGAAGCTCTGCAGTTCTTGTTCGGTGAGTAATCCAAGTCAGATTGAATTCGCGCCTGGAGCTGGCTTCCTGCCGAGGTTCCAGATTCCATACAACAGAGCGGCCATTACTGGAACAGAGAGCTGGACGTGCGTCCAGCGTGCGAGGGGGCCGAGCAGCGGAAGGGCGAAGGCGAGGTAGAGAAGGAGTTTGAAATATGGAATAGCAGAATGGTCAGGATTAATGACGATCCAGTCGGCGAGCAACAGGAACGCGGGGGCGAGGATGACAAGATCGTAGACGGTGAGATGCGGAGCGAGAAGGACAGTGGCGAGAAGCAACGCGGAATAACGGACGGGTAATGAGAGGCGGCTGCGCCAGCCGGCAACCATCAACACGGAAACCAGAAGCGCGCTAACGAGGTAGAGGGCTAATGAAGCAGAGGGCCAAGGAATGAGCATGCTCCAGAAGGTGCGCAGGGAGTGGGTTTGGTAGAGTCTGGGTTCGAAGAGCGGGAGCATTCTGGATACGTTGAGCAGCGTGCGCAACCATTCGCGGAGCGGCTCCGGTCCGTAATAGAGCCAGGCAGGAATCAATTCGGCGGCCGCAGAAAAAATCGCTCCCGCGAGGATTTTCCAGCGGATCGTGATTAAAAAGATGATGGCCGCAGCGACTCCCAGTTGGGGTTTGAAGATGAGACATCCCAGAGCCAGGCCAGCCAGGAATTCACGATGAGTGCGCAGCGCGAAGAATGCGAGCGTGAAACAGAGGAGCGCCAGCGCGGATGTTTGTCCCCAAGCAATGAGGTGCCAGAAGGCGGGATAGGCGAAAGCGAGAATCAGGACCGTGGTTGCGCGGTTGTGCAGACCGGGGCAGGCGCGCCACAAGGCATAACAGCATAGGGCGTAGACCAACGCACTCAGAGTGAGCCACAGTGCGAGCGCCCAGGGATAGGGCAATCGCGCGAAGGGCGCGAAGAAAATTGAAACTTGTGGAGGATACAGCGGCAGATAGCGGATGCCGGCAGCGGCGGGAACTAGCCGCGCCGCAAGTTCTGATTGCACTGGCATGTTATATAGATCCGCGCCGCGGTGAGCGAGAGCGAGCGTACCCAGAGTGTAGAGATGAAGAAAGTCGGTGCCTTTGAGGTTGCCGGCGCGATCGCGCAGGCCGGGTGCGACAATGTTCCATAGATAAACAGACCAGAGGCACAGGGCAAGCAGGAAACCGTGCGTGCGCAGGCGTTTGGCGGTTATCCACGAAGCAGATTTGGCGAGAGTCATCAGCCCGCCCATGATACGCAATGGAAAGTCATGAAGGGGCAATTTCCGGTCAGAAAACGAGCTGCGGGTAGAATGACAACGTGAAACCGTCTTCTCGTCCGGGCGCTGCGCCGTGGCTCGTGCTTTCTGCTTGTGTGATCGTTGCACTCGGGGTTTGGCGGTGGGCCGATACGATTTTGGCTCCGGCAAACGCTGCGACGGTTCTTGCTGCGGGGAGACCGATTGGAAACAATTCCGATCTCTATCCGCGCTGGCTGGGCGCGCGAGAATTGCTTTTGCATGGCCGGGACCCGTACAGCGTGGAAGTCACGCGAGAAATCCAGGCTGGGTTTTACGGTCGTCCTCTCGATCCGAAAAACCCGGCTGATCCCGTCGCGCAGGAAGCTTTTGTTTATCCCATTTATGTCGTCTTCCTGATCGCACCAACGATTCACCTGCCCTTTGGGACGGCCGCGGAGATTTTTCGCTGGCTTCTATTGTCCGCGATCGCGTTCAGCGTTCCTCTGTGGATGTACGTCGCCGGACTTCGTCTGCACCGGGTTGTTCTATTCTCAAGCATCTTGCTCGCGGTGAGCAGCTATCCAGCGGTGGAGGAGTATTTTCAGCAGAACCTGGCGGCGCTGGTGCTCTTGTTTCTCGCGGCTGCGGCGGCTGCGGCAGTTCGCAACTGGCTGGTGCTGAGCGGGTTTCTGCTTGCACTCGCAACTGCGAAGCCGGATACCACGGGATTGGTAGTCTTGTGGTTTCTGCTGTGGGCTGCGGCGAAATCGAAGGAGCGCGCCCGGCTGGTATTGAGTTTTTTTGGCAGCATGGCGGCGCTGGTAGTCGCCGCCGAGGCGATTGCGCCCCACTGGATCGGGCGCTTTCTGGCGGCGGTTTGGAACTATCGAAACTATGGAACTGATCCATCCATTCTGGGGGCCCTGCTCCCGCGTTGGCTGGCGATGATAGCCACGGTGGGACTGGCAGGTGGGTTCCTGGCGGTTTGCTGGAGATTTCGTCAAGCGCCTGCGAACTCAGAAAGTTTCGGATGGCCCCTGGCATGGGCTGCGGCGGTGACCCTCGTAGCGATTCCCAAGCTGGCGGCCTACAACCAGCTATTGCTCATTCCTGCGCTGGTGATGCTGCTGCGGCAAAGGAAGACATCAACATTTCTGTCTCAAGCGCTCGCGAAAGCTGCCTTCGCTTGCCAGGGTTGGCAATGGCTGACCGCCGTGGCGTTGGCGATAGGCTCGTACGTGATTTCTGCGGGTCGGCTGCGCAGCGTGGCGTTGCTTCCGCTTTACACTCTTCTGGCGCTACCGGCCCTCGTGCTGCTGGCCATGGCGGCCGAAGTATTTTCGAGGCCGAGTTTGCAGCCATCGGATGGAACCTATCGAGATTCGCCAGCGGACAAATCTGTGATCCCGAGTTGAGAGGATGCTGCGGTCCTGCGCCTAGTCATCAGCCAGAGAGGCAGAAAGAGAGGAAAAAAGGAAACCAGGAATGAAGGTAACAGGGGAAGTTGATTTGGCGAATTCAGCCGGGGCGGAAAGAGGAGCAACGCCAGGGAGGTAATCCATGGCCAGCTTACGACGACGGCAAAAACCAAACGCGAGAGTCTCGGCAAAGTCTTCCAATCGTGTAAGAGGAGCATCGCAGGCAGGATCAGCATCACCTGATTGTAGGGAGTAAACAGCGGGAAGACGAGAACGGCGACTATCAGGAACGCGGTGAGGGCGGCAGTGAACTGCGGCGAACCGGCAGATTTACTCCGATTTTGCCATGCGAAGGCGAGCAGCCCAAGCACCAGGAGGCCGCCCAGGATTTCTCCCAGCGTATCCCCGAGAGCTACGCGGAAGAGGGAAGAAGTAGGAGCATATTTTCGATAGGCGGCGATACCAGCGACAAAATGGCCGATCCATCCGCGAAGAATCAGTTCCCCAGAACCAATCAAAGCGGTGAGGCTCGCGAGGAATGCGATTAGCAGGCTCCGCCGGTTCGACCAGTCGCCCACGGTCCAGATAAGAAACCAGCACAGCGGCAGAAGAACCATCTGCGGTTTGATGGTAGAGCACGCGAGCAGCGCGCCTGCCGTCACCAAGTGATTTTTGCAGACGCACCATGCGCCGGCAGTGAGCAGGAAGGCCGCAACGATTGCTAATTGCTGGTGATGGATGCCTTGTACGATCTGGGGGCTGCTTACGACAAATAGGGTGATGGCCGCGACTTGCTGCGACTGCAACGGCCAATGCAAAATGTCCCGACAGAGCAGCACGCTGGTGGCAGCCAGCAAAGCCAAGACGAATGGAGCCCATCGATACACCTCGGCAAAGTCGACATACATTGTGGGAGCCATCAGGAAGATGACATAGACCGGGTAAGCAAAGCGCTGTTCATTCACTATATCGATTCCCGGTTCCTCGTAGTTCTGGTTGATCGCATGGCCATAGAAAGCCATCTGGATTTCGTGGCTGACCTGCGGCCCGTAGGGATTCAGCCCGCGGAGCAGAAGGTCACGTGTGCCGACCCAGGGGGAGTAGAGGTCACCCACTTGTGTTTTGATCCGGTCATGCTTGGCGCCCATGTACTGGTCCCATGGCCCCAGAATCTTGGACATGTAGAGCCAGGCGAGACCGCTGACGAATAAGCTCAACAACAGCCAGATTCGGATTCTCATTTACGGGACAGCCTCGTAGGATTCCAGCCTGGGCGGTGAGGCGTCGCCGTTCACCCGCCATATGTGGCGATCGTGGAAATAATTTACCAACTCCCCGTTCCGAGCGTTTCCCATGTCGCGAGCCCACACTACTTGTGAGTTATCGATGTCGGCGGCGTTCGAAACCCATTCCCAATCGACATTGTGGTGCGGCCCGTAGCTTACGAGAACTAATTGCCTGCCTGGCATCTGCGCAAGCTCGCTGGCAAGTTCGGCCCGGTCCAAATTACCACGTGGCCATGGGGGTTCGATCTGGACATGCATCGCCGCGGCGGTAAGTCGCAGCAGGACCATAGCGCAAGCCAGAATTGGAATCGCGCGAACCATGGCCGGTCCAAGTCGCCAGCTTTCTCGGCGCCAATGCCAGAGGTGGCGCATGCATTGCACCAGAAGGATGTAGAGCGCGCCGGTGGCGGGAGAAAAATAATGGGGAAGAGACCAGGTCTGTACGGCAAGGCCCGCGACCATAGCTGCGCAAATGGAAAACGGAAGACGCATTGCCTTCTGGCGCACCACCCAGGGAAGCGCAAGCAACGGCAGCGTCAACAGGGGTCCCAGATAGAACTGCCACCACGAGACAGCTTTCCGCGCTGCGCCAATCAAGTATCCATGGACGGTTAAGTTCTGTTCGAACCAAGCCAATTCCGCGCGATAGAACTCCCGCATGACCTCATGGTGATAGACAGGTTCTTGGGGTGGAGTTTGCCAAATGAAGTATGGAGCCGTGGCGTAGGCGGCCCGGTTCACTTGATAAGTCATACGAAACGGATCGCCAGTGACGCGGAAATAGTAGTAGCCAGTAGCCAGCGCACCACTCGCCAGAACGACAAATAGCGGCAGCACAGCGCGGGAGAGTGACAATGCGTAGGCTGGTCGCGTTGGACCGACCAGCCACCAGAGCATGGCCACGGCGACCGGGAGGCTGAAGACCAAGCCTTCGTAAGGACGGCTATTGGCCAGAATCACAAGACCCACTCCCATCAGCAAGGCGTCACGTATGCGAAGGCCCTTGCGCAAACGGGGCCAGGCTCCCAGCACCAGCGCGCCGCCGAAAGCGGCGACAGAAGCGCACCAGTAGGTATTCATCCAGTAGCTGAGGATGCCCAGACGCAGCACGGCGAGCGCGGCTCCCAGCAGGGCCCAGGGCGGAGGCAGCCAGCCTTGCAACATCCAGCACATCGCGGAACACATCAAGGCGGTGACGAGCAGTTGTCCGATCCACGGATTCCCCATGCGCTGCCCCAAGGCAAGAACCAGTCCTTGCGCCGGAGGATACATGGACATGTAGGTGGGTTTTTGAATGATGTGGAAACTTTCAAAGTGGATCCACATGGGGTGCGTGGGATTGGTGAGCCTGCCGTGAGCGAAGGTGTCGGCTGCGAGCAGATAGCTGAACTCATCGTTGAACCGCGGTTGCGGAATACCGAGGATCGGGATGAAGCCCGCTCGCAGCGTAATCACGCTCAAACCCACGAGCAAGGTAGAAAGATTCGGACGACGAGCGAGGTGACCGAATGCGCGCTGGATCCGATCGAAAGCGGCGGGCTGATTCGGGCTGGAGCGGTTGCAAGAAAAGAAAAGAATCAGGACTGCAGCGGCGACCACAAGGAGTGATTCGATGATTGCCACCAGGGACGGAGCAAGCAGCGAGTATAAGTTTTGCATTGTGACCGGGCCCGGCAGAACGTCCTTCGAAGTCAGCCGCGGCGCGAAGCCTTTTCAACGTCGAGACTAAAACAGATCTGTCACACCGGCTGCTTATCAGCGGCCCGCTCAAACAATCCGTCGACGATCTGAATCATTTCGTTATCGACAACGCGGTTGCGCGAGATGGCCTCGAGCAGCGGAATCGAAACGATCTTGTTGGAGCGCAGGGCAGCCATGCATCCGAATTCGCCGCGGTGGACCATATCGATCGCTCCCAGTCCATAACGCGTGGCCAGGACGCGGTCGAAAGCGCTGGGCGATCCGCCACGCTGGATGTGTCCCAGAACCACGGCGCGAGTTTCGAAGCCGGTGCGCTTTTCAATCTCGCGGGCGAGGATGTTGGCGATGCCGCCCAGTTTGACGTGGCCAAACTCGTCCTTGCCCATGTCTTGCAGAACGGGCGCGCCCTGGCCCGGTTCGGCGGAGGAAAATTTGGCGCCTTCGGCGACCACGATAATGGAAAAATAAAGGCCGCGCTCGTGGCGCTGGCGGATGGAATCCGCAACTTTATCGACATCAAAAGGCCGCTCGGGAATCAGGATGACGTCGGCGCCGCCGGCAATACCGCTATACAGAGCAATCCATCCGGCATCGCGGCCCATCACTTCCACCACCATGACACGGTTATGAGCTTCCGCGGTGGTGTGAACGCGATCGAGGGCCTCGCAGACGATGTTGCAAGCGGTGTCGAATCCGAAAGTGTAATCGGTGCCGCCGAGATCGTTGTCGATAGTTTTGGGAACGCCGACAACTTTGACGCCACGTTCGTGCAGTTTCTGCGCCACGGAAAGAGTGTCATCTCCGCCGATCGCAACCAGGCCCTCGATCTTGTGTTTCTCCAGCGTGGCCATGCAGCGATCGAGGCCATCGGCGCGTTTGGAAGGGTTGGTACGCGACGTGCGCAGGATCGTGCCGCCGCGGGGCAAAATGCCTCCGACCGCTTCCAGATCGAGAACCATGCTCTTGTCGTCGACCAAGCCGCGCCAGCCTTCGAGGAAACCGACGAAGGCGTCGCCATACGTGAAGATTCCTTTGCGCACTACGGCGCGAATCACCGCGTTCAAGCCCGGACAATCACCTCCGCCGGTCAGCATGCCAATCTTCATGATCCACTCCCTATGAGTTCAGATGAAAATCCCTGGTATGCACCCGCGGCGTGCGCTGCATTCAGCGGTAGCCCGAAGCACGGGGTTCAGTAGTCGCCGGGAAGAAATAGATTATCACCAAAGACGGCCGATGCTGGTTAACAAGTTGTTTCAAAGACGCGCAGATGCTGAGTGCAATGCGATGCTCCACGATATGACTTCCGCGTGATCAGGATTTCGGATTCAATAGAGCTTCGATTTTTTCCAGCAGTCCAGCACAGGCTTCCCCCGCATCGGAGGTCGAAAAATCGCTGCCCAACTCGATCACGGGAACATTGGCGCATGCGGCTTGAAACGACTGTTGCGCGGCCGGAGATGCTCCGACGCCGGGACCCGTAACCAACAGATCGAAGCGGGTGACCCGCATCAGGATGAGGGCGTCGCGTACGTGGCTGGTGGTGTGAACGTCGTATCCGGCACGCTTGAGAAGTTCCCGCAAGTAGGCGAGCACGTCGGCATTGCTATCGACGCAGAGAACGCTGCGGCCGGTGAGGGCAGGCGCTTCGACGCGTGCTCCGGGGCGGTAAAAGGCGGCGACGGCTTTCTCCTCGGAGTCGTGTGCATCGAATAAACTTGCCAGATGCGATAGCTCCAAAACTTTGCGCACATGTTCGGGCACATTGCAAAGCTTCAAATCACCGCGCGCCTGGCGAGTGCTGGTGAGGGTCCGTACGATCGTGCCCAGACCGCTGCTGTCAATAAAGCCGACCTCGCCCAGGTGCAGAACGATGGAGCGCCGGTCGCGCAGCAACCAACTTACGTGAGCACGCAAAGACTCGCTTTCGCCCCCCGCCACAATTCGTCCGTTGCAGTGCACGATGGTGACACGTCCAACCTCACGAGTTTCAAGCGACAGGCGCAATGGTCTCCAATGCGGCTGAGATCAAGCCGCAAAATCGCCACATTATATCCGCAAGAGGCTGGGACGGGTAGTGCGAAAATCGAGGGTGGAACGGTTGGCAGAACAGGGACAGAAGTCCGCCCCGGCGATACATTACTTGTGTAATCTTCTGCCAAGATTAGAGTCGTCTTAGACTCATGAGTTCTTAGCAATCATGTCTGCTCGTTAATCCACCATATGGCACTTTTATCTAGACGGTTTTTCTGGTTGGCGGCACTGGCCATTCTGGGCTCGGTTTGTAGCCTATCGTCCTCACAAGCGCAGGCGCAGGATGCGGCGATTAAGCGCCGAATGGTGTCGCGCGTGGTTCCAACGTATCCAGCCTTGGCGCGCGGTATGGCGCTGGCAGGAACCGTTCGGGTGGAGGCTGTGGTTTTGCCGGACGGCAGCGTCAGAACAGTGGATATCAAAGGCGGACATCCGGTACTGGCGCAGGCGGCGGCGATTGCAGTAAGAAAGTGGAGATGGGAGCCGGCTCCCCGTGAATCCCGCGAGCCGGTCGAGCTGAAATTCGATCCCGAATGATCAAGTGAGAACGCCGTAGAACGGAACCGCCGACCGCAATTAGGGCTCCTGCGGGTGTTCTATGTTTTTAGTCCGATAGCGGCGGCTTCCAGTTGGTCGTGCACTTCCTCGGCGCGGCGGATCGCAGCCTGCACGTTTTCGCAGATATTTTCCCCTCCCACCACCTCTTCGAACTCGGCTTGATGGATCAGGCTGGCCGGTTGTTCTCGCGCGCCACATAAGATCAAAACCCGGTTGCTCGCTTGAAGCTGCCGGGCGACCTCCTCAATCGCGAACAATCCCGTTGCGTCAAGAGCCGTCATGTTGCGCAGGCGAAGAATGACGACCGGGGGGAGCGTGTGCAGATTTTCTGTGACGGCTAAGATTTTGTCAGTGGCGCCGAATAGAAAAGGTCCATGGATGCGGAAAATAGTTGCGTAGTAAGGGATGTCTTTATCCTGCAGAATGTGCATGCGGCCATCTTCCACGTATTCGTCAGTGACCTGGGAGACCGTGGTAGTTGAGGCAATGCGGCCAATGAAGAGCAGGGCGGCGAGGATCATTCCGGCTTCGACAGCGACGGTAAGATCAGCGAAGACGGTAAGAGCAAAAGTCACCAGCCAGACGCTGATGTCAGTCTTCGTGAGCTTCAGCAGTTGCGGGATCTCGCGCCACTCGCCCATGTTGTAGGCGACCACCATCAGAATTCCAGCGAGCACGGCCAGGGGAACGTGACTTACCAGAGGCGCGGCGAACAGCAGGATGCAGAGGAGGGTGAGAGCGTGAATCACACCCGCAACCGGAGACTGGGCGCCGGCGCGAATATTGGTTGCGGTGCGAGCGATTGCGCCGGTGGCGGGGAGTCCACCGAACATGGGAGAAATAATATTAGCCACGCCCTGGCCAATGAGTTCAACGTTGGGATTATGGTGGTCGTTACTCATACGATCGGAGACCACGGCGGACATGAGCGATTCGATCGCGCCCAGCATCGCAACCGTGAGAGCCGGGCCGAGGAGGCCGTGAATCAGATCGGTGCGAAAGCGGGGAATGACAAAGTGAGGCAGGCCCGCGGGAATTCCGCCGAAGCGGGAGCCGATGGTTTCTACTGGCAGCTTGAACAAGACCACGGCTGTGGTGCCGAGCAGGAAGGCGACGATGGCGCCGGGGATGCGGTTCGAGATGGCACGGCACAAAATCATGACGAGCACAGTGCCTGCGGCCAGCGCGGTTGCGGTGTAGGAAAGCGTGTGGAAGTTGCGGGCCAGAGCCTCCACGCGTTGCCAGAAGACGCCTGGAACTTTGGCGAGCTGCAGGCCGAAGAAGTCCTTCACTTGGGTGCTGGCGATGAGGATGGCGATACCGTTAGTGAAGCCGATCACGACGGGGCGGGGGATGAACTTGACCGCGGTGCCCATGCCGGCGATACCCATGATCATCAGAAGAACGCCGGCCATCACCGTGCACATGAAGAGGCCGTCCACGCCGTGAAGGGCCACGATGCCGGAAATGACGACGACGAAGGCGCCTGTGGGTCCACCGATCTGGGTTTTCGAACCACCCAGGGCGGAGATCAGAAATCCGGTTACGATGGCGCAGTAAATGCCGGCCTGGGGAGTGAGCCCGGAGGCGATAGCAAAGGCCATGGCCAGTGGCAGGGCGACCAACCCTACGGTGACACCGGCAATCAGATCGCGCAGAAATTTGTTGGCGTTGTAGTCGCGAAAACAGAGGATAGACTTCGGCAGCCAACGTTCTTCAAGAAAAGTACGCCCCATTTTTCTATTATGGGGCCAGCCACTGTAAAGACAAAGAATTGAATTGCGGGGACCAGTACACGGTGGAACATGACCCCGCGCTTGGGAAGGCCCGAGCGGATTTCAGTATTGCGCAGCGGCCCGGCTTTCGGCACAATGCTGCACTGGATTGAAGCATGAATAAGACTCTTGCGTTTTTAGGGTGGACACTGGTCGCAGTGCTTGGCGCGGCAGCGGTTGGCGCGATCGCTCTGCATCGCGGCGAACCGATCAACGCGCTGTGGTTAGTGGTTGCAGCGACCTGCTGCTACGTACTCGGCTATCGCTTTTACAGCAAATTTATTGCGGCGAAAATTCTCGCGCTCGATGGCCTGAGGGCGACTCCGGCCGAGCGACTGGAGAACGGACGCGACTTTCTCGTCACCAATAAATGGGTCGTGTTTGGGCACCACTTCGCGGCGATTGCCGGGCCCGGGCCGCTGGTGGGGCCGGTGCTGGCGGCACAATTTGGTTATCTTCCTGGGACGATGTGGGTGCTGGCGGGCGCTGTGTTTGCCGGCTGCGTGCAGGACTTTGTGATCCTGCTATTCTCGGTGCGCCGGGACGGGAAGTCGCTGACGGAGATGGCCAAGGACGAAATCGGGCGCGTTGGAGGATTCGTCGCATACGTGGCGGTGATTGCGATTCTGATTATCCTGCTCGGCGTGGCGGCTCTGATTGTGGTGAATGCGCTGAAAGCAAGCCCGTGGGGAACGTTCACGATCGCGATGACGATGCCGATTGCTTTATTGATGGGCGTCTATCTACGGCGGATTCGTCCGGGGAAAGTGCTGGAAGTATCGGCGCTGGGGTTTGTTCTGGTGCTGGCTGCGATCTGGGGCGGGCAGTATGTTTCGCAGAATGAAGCACTGGCGAAGCTGTTCACGTTCAGCGCGCCAACTCTGGCGATCCTGATCATGGTGTATGGCTTTGCCGCGTCTGCGCTACCGGTGTGGCTGTTGCTGGCGCCGCGCGACTATCTGAGCACATTCGTCAAGCTGGGGACGATTGCGCTACTGGCGGTTGGGATCGTGGCCTTGCATCCCACGCTGCATATGCCGGCGCTGACGCGGTTTGTCGATGGAACGGGTCCGGTATTTGCGGGAAAGATATTTCCGTTTGCCTTCATCACGATTGCCTGCGGCGCGATCAGCGGATTCCATGCGCTGATCTCGAGCGGGACCACTCCGAAGATGATTGCGCGCGAGACGGAGACGCGAATGGTCGGTTATGGCGCGATGATGTGCGAGTCGGCGGTTGCGATCATGGCGATCATTGCGGCCTGCGTGATGCAGCCGGGAGTCTATTTCGCGATCAATAGTCCCGCGGGAATTGTGGGGCAGGCCCCTGCAACCGCGGCTGCGACGATTTCCGGTTGGGGCTTTCCCGTGACGGCGGCGGATATGCAGGCACTGGCGCACGCGGTGGGAGAGCAGACGCTTTACAACCGGACGGGCGGCGCGCCGGCGTTCGCGGTGGGCATGGCGCATATCTTCTCGCGCAGCCTGGGCGGCGAGACATTGATGGCGTTGTGGTATCACTTCGCGATCATGTTCGAGGCGCTGTTTATTCTGACCATCCTCGATGCGGGGACGCGGGTGGCGCGCTTCATGATTCAAGATGCGCTGGGGCATGTGTATAAGCCTTTGGGGAGGACGAGTTGGTACCCGTCGATACTGGCGACCAGCGCGTTGATCGTCGCCTCCTGGGGATATTTCCTGTGGCAAGGCGTAAAGGATCCGCTGGGCGGGATCAATTCGTTGTGGCCACTGTTTGGGATTTCGAATCAACTGCTGGCGACGGTGGCGCTGTGCGTGGCTACGACGATCATTATCAAGATGCATCGCGGGAGATACGTTGCTGTCACGCTCGGGTCCCTGGCGTGGCTGGTGGCCGTAACGTTTACGGCATCGTGGCACAAGATGTTCGACCCGAATCCGCGAGTGGGATTTCTGGCGCAGGCGCGAGTGCTGGCCGCGGGGCCAACTCCATTGTCGAGCGCGACGGTACGGGTCATTTTCAATAATCGGCTGGACGCGGCGGTGACGGGAGTACTGGTTGTGATGGTAACGCTAGTGCTGGTGGAATCGGTGCGGCAGTGGATCGGCATTCTGAGTGGAGCGCGAGAAGCGCGAGTGAAAGAGGCGCCGTTCGTGCGGACGCGGTTGGTGGAGGAACAGGGATGAATCGAGTGCGAGAGATGCTGCGCGATTTCCTGGCGACCGCAGTCGCAACTCTGCGGGAGATTTTTGATGAGGCGGCCTATGCGCGGTTTCTGAGCCGGGCGGGAATGGCTTCGTCGAGTGAATCGTATGCGGAGTTTCGGCGCGAGTTTGAAGAGGCTAAAGTGCGACGGCCAAAGTGCTGCTGAGAAAAAAGTGGCGCATCGGAGTGCGCCAACGGTTGGAACACGAAATTCGTTTGGCCGGTTTCTCGCTACTGTTGTGAGAGGTAGAGGAGAGTTAGCTGGTGTGTGTCGGTTTCGATTGCGATGCCGTCTCCGGTTGGGTCGATCAAGTAGAGGCTGAAGGAGTCGGCATTGGTCGCGGTGCCGACGTCGAGACCAGTGATGGTACCCGTGAAGACGCTGTTGGCTACTGGGGTGAAGGCGCCGGAAAGCGTTAGGTCAGGGAAGGTTGGTCCCGGATTAGAGCTGAGAAGCCAGTTGAGATCGACATTTCCTGCGAAAGTTCCGCCGCTTCCGGGAGCGGTCACTGGACCGGCAGCGTTGAGGGGGTTGAGTCCGCCGGTGGTTTGATGCCAGCCAGTGGCATCGACGACATAGGCACCCTTAAGCGAGGCCGCGGTAAATGTGCCGCTGATTTGCTGGAAGCCGATGCCGCCAAGTGCGTCGGTACCATCCAAGGTCGTGGCCAGAGCGTGGCCGCTTCCATCCAAATAGAGTTCGAGGTTGGAAATGCTCACAGGGCCCATGTTTACATTGGTGATCGTTACTCGGCCCGTGCCGGCGTCGAGCACGCCTGAGGAGGGGCCATCGATCGTATAGGATGCGGCGATGGCGTAGGGACTCTGCGTTCCAGTTATCGTGAGGTCGTTGAAGTTGGCCATCCCTGTCACAGCGCTGCCGCTGGCGCTGGCCGAGAACAGGCCGACCACCTGCAGCGAATTAGAGATATCGATGCCGGTCAAGCCCACCACGTAACTGTTTCCCGCAACGAAAGTGGAATCGAACTTTCCGGCGTTCGAGCCCTGGCTAAGGGCAGTTCCCCCTAACGTGCCGTTGAGCGCGTCGGAGGTTTCTACGAGCTGGATGTGGTTGGCGTCGACGATGTAGCCGGCGAGACCGAATTGGAGGAGTGGAGTGAGGTTGTTCGCGCCGGTACCGGGGGTTAGTGTGAAGACAACGCGGCCGAGGGTGTCGGGCGGAGAAACCAAGCTGGATGGGTATGCAACGAACGGCTGCGCCTGGAAGTTGATGCCGCTCCCACTGGTGGTGGTGCCGTTCCATTCATTGGCGTCGAAAACGCTACCCTGCCCCGAGATGTTCCCGGCGGCGAGGATGTTGACTGCTCCGGCGATGGAGAGTGGACTGGGCGGATTGGCTCCGTCTAGTCCGTTGAGGCCGAAGATATACCCGCCGGATGGAAGATTGCCGCTGGCCGAGGGATCCTGCCATTCCAAGGTTCCGCTGGATGTGGCTGAAGTGTCGAACTCGGTGATCAAGGCCTTGTTTGGGTTGAGAGGCAGGAATGAGCCGTTGAAAGTCTCAACGCCCATGACCCCAACATTGATATCGAGATGGCCACTGCATGGCGCGAGCGCGCCGTTGGCGCACAACGTGAGAACCAACTGCAGGTTGCCGTCAGCAGTTACGGAAATCGTGCTGGCATTGGGATCGACGCGATCGAAATCATCGACTCCGACACCGGTGAAGTCCTGCTCGCCACCCGTGACATTCCCATTATTTATGGAAACTACGCCAGAGACTGAGTAGAGGGAAGAATGGTTATCGATATTGGTGTTGGTCCCGGAAAGGCGGAAGACGTAGTTGCTGTTGGCCACGATGGTAGCGGCCGCGCTGGCGCTGACCGCGGTATCAGCGTTCGAGGTTGCCGTGATGGTCACGCTGGCGGGGGTGGTCAGGGTTGGAACTGCGAAGGCTGTATTAACTGTCGTAGGGGAGGAAAACGGGTTTGAGCCGCAGGTCGCGGCTGGGGCGCAGCTCCAGGTAATGCCTGAGTTGGTGGGATCACCGGTGATTTGTGCCAGAAGTTTTATGCTTGCGCCACTGAACATCGCGGGCGGCGGAGGCGTGACGAACGACACCGTGGGCACGATGGCCGTGATGGTGACCGTGGCGCTGGCGCTCACCGCGCTGTGAGCGACAGAAGTCACAATGATGGTCACCTTTCCTGCAGTGGACGGGGCGGTGTAGGTGGTGCTGACCGTATTCGAAGGGCTAAATGAGCCGCAAGTGTTGGCTGGGGTGCAGCTCCAGGTGACGCCTTGATTCGAGGAGTCGCCGGTTATCTTGGCGACCAAGCTCACCTGCGCCCCGGCGGTCAGGGTCGCCGGCGGAGGGGTGGCCAGCGAGACCACGGGCGTCGTGGGGGTGGTGCTGCCGCCGGGAGCGCTGGAATTGCCGCCACAGGCCACCTCGCCCACAATCACTACCAGGCCGAGGAAAAGAAGAATCAAGGTGCGGAGTCTTATTTGGAGTAACGCAAGGCGCAGGTCGGCTGGCTGGCGGTTGAGGGTGATTGATTTCATGGAATGCTCCGGGGGAGCTCAGGGGGGAACTGATACTGTATCGCAAGATTGAGGCAGCTGTCAGATTTTTTTGAAGCAAGTTCCGCCCCCGGAGGCTGGGTTCAGGCCACAGACGGGGAGTTGCGGGCGGGGTCCGGCGACCCTATCTGTGTCTATGATCTAGAGATAGGAACTGCAAGCGTTCCGCGATAGACTGCTCTCAACATGCGAGTTCTGGGCATTGATTGCGGCGGGGAGTACACCGGGTACGGGGTGGTGGAGATGCAATCCGGTGGGCGATTGGTGTGCCTGACGTGTGGAGCGATCAAGCTCTCGGCGCGGGAGTCGCTGGCGCGGCGGCTGGCGCGGATTTACGACGGGCTGGGGGTGCTCATTGTGGAGCACTGCCCGGATGAAGTGGCGATTGAAGGCATTTTCTATGCCCTGAATGTGAAGTCGGCGCTGAAGCTGGGGCAGGTGCGGGGAGTGGCCATGCTAGCGGCGGCCGCAGCCGGGCTGGAGGTAGCGGAGTATTCGCCGCTGACCATTAAGTCGTCGGTGGTGGGGTATGGGCGAGCGGAGAAGCAGCAGGTGCAACATATGGTGACGCGGTTGCTGAGATTGGCGGAACCTCCGGAGCCGATGGACGCATCGGATGCGCTGGCGATCGCGATCTGTCATCTGCATACTGCGGGAACTCTGGAGCGCCAGAGGGTTGCGGCACGGTGACGTTCGGGATGCAAAGCACGAGGTTGTGGCGGGCGGTGGTTGCGGTATTGGTTGTGGTTGGAACGTCCGGGCAGGCGGTGCCGCAACAGGCAGCGAGCGATCGAGCTGCTTCGACCGCCGTAGTCACGTTTGCCCTGGACTTTCCTCAATCCCAGCCGACGCATTACTCAATTGCGGTGGACGCCAATGGCCATGCGACCTACGAGTGTGCGGTGAAGGCCGAGGAGGATTCGGACGAGCAGACGTACCGGACGGAATTCGAGATGACCGCGGCAAACCGCGACCGGATTTTCGCGTGGGCCAAAGAGGCAAAATACTTTTCGGGGGCACTTGACTCGGGCAATCGCAAGCTGGCGTTTACGGGAGCGAAGATCCTGAGCTATCAGGATGGGCTGCGATCGGCTACCGCGCGCTACAACTATTCGAATCTGGAGCCGGTGCGGCAGCTGACCACGCTTTTCCAGAATGTGGCGGGCACGCTCGATTACGGACGCCGGCTGACCTATTACCACCGCTATCAGAAGCTGGGGCTGGATGAGGAGTTGAAGCGCATGGAGGAGCAGGCGAAGAACAACGAACTGAGCGAGATCCAGGGCGTGGCTCCGGTGTTACAAGGGATCGTGGAAGATAGTTCGGTGATTAATGTGGTGCGGGCGCGGGCGAGGGAATTGATCCAGATGGCGAGCAGCACCCCGGGCGGGCGGCAGTAGGGCCGGGTTGAGTGCGAGATTTGACAATCGCCGGCGCAAAATCGTGCTCTAATGAGCGGGTAAACATCCAGTACTTTGGGGGCTGCTATGTACAAGCCACGATTTCACTCGATGATCTTGACGGCCATGGCCTGCGCGCTGTTTGCGCTGCCCGCCGCGGCAGAGTCGCAAGTGCGCATCGTTCGCCTGAGCGATGTGCAGGGTGGAGTACAAATCGACAAGAACACGGGACTGGGTTTTGAGAACGCGTTTCTGAATCTTCCGATCACGCAAGGGACGCAGCTGCGCACGCGGGATAACGGGCGCGCCGAGATTGAGTTCGAGGATGGCAGCACGCTGCGGCTTACTCCGCAAACTACGGTGGAGTTCGGAACGCTCGGAGCCACCGACGGCGGCAAGCGAATCTCTGCCGTGAGTCTGGTGGAAGGGCGGGCGTACGTGAACTGGCTGGGAAAGGGTAGCGATGAGTTCACGCTGAATTTTTCGCGGGAGAAAGTAACAGTAACGCAGCCGGCGCACTTCCGCGTTGCCGCCTCTTCGAAGGAAGCGGAGGTAGCCAGTTTCAAGAGTGAGCTTGAGGTGGTGGGACCGTCCGGCACGGTGAAAGTCGATAAGAAAAAGATGCTGACCTTCGATGCCGATGACAATGGTCAATCGACCGTAGCCAAGAATCTCAAAGAAGATACTTACGACAACTGGGATAAGCAGTCTGTCGAGTATCACGATACGTATGCAAAGAATAATTCCACGCCGTTAGGCTACGGATACAGCGATCTTAACTACTACGGAGCGTATACCAATTATCCCGGTTACGGCATGTTGTGGCAGCCATACTTCACCGGGGTGGGATGGAATCCGTATATGGATGGGGCGTGGTCGTGGTATCCGGGCATGGGATATATGTGGGCCTCCGCGTATCCCTGGGGATGGATGCCTTACTACTACGGAAATTGGGTCTATGCCCCGGGTATGGGCTGGGGATGGCAGGCCGGCGGATTCAACACGTGGCATGGCGGCCTGAACTACGTAGGGGCGACGAACTTCCACGCACCGGTCGCACCTCAAGGTACGGTGAGCGCGGTCGTTGTGGGCAAAGGCGGCATAGTTACGAACAATGTCCCGAAGAATTTAATCGTGAGCCGAGGATCGGCGGGGTTGGGAATTCCACGAGGCTCGGTGAGTAACCTGCACCAGCTGAACTCACAAGTGGCAAAAACGGGCTGGGCACCACTGCAGACGGGGCAGCAGTTCTCAGCATTTGCGGGACGTTCCGGAGGGTCTGACTTCAGCGCGGTGAATGCGACCGGTCCCGCCGGAGCAGGCCATGCAGGTACAGGATCGGCGCATGGCTCTGGCGGAGCGGCGGCTGGCCACAAGTAAGTGAAGTGCTAGCAGCAGATTTACAAGGCGGCCAAGATGGCCGCCTTGTTTTTTGCCTATCGCTTCAGGGGTTTTAGGCCACGATAAATACAGCATCTACTCGATGCTGATTGGGTTTCGATGGACGGTAGTTTAGTCGCGGGACGATTTTCAGGAGATCCGCGATGCAGTCAGAAACTGAAGATTTGGTGGCCCTGCGACGAGAGATTATGGATTTACTCCGGCAGCAGATGGAAGCTTTGAATTCGCCGCTTGGATTGACGGACGAGAAGTTGAGAGAGTGCTACGAGAGGCAGGCGCGGGTTCAGGAATTGCGCCAGAAGCTGCAAGACAGCGCGAACGCGATGGCAGTGGCGATGCCGGCGTCGGTGGCCGTCAATTCACTTGATCCAGCCGCTTAGGCATGAGAAGGCGCGCTCAAGGGAGTAAGGTCTCCGGGTCGCAGCAGAAAGAGAACCCTGAGATCGATGATGGCGTGCAATGCAATCGGCAGCCACAAGCTTCCTGTGACGATAAAGATCACGGCCATGAACGCGCCCAGGAAGGCTGTGCCGAGGATTCCGGCTAGCCCTTGGTAGCCGTGCGCCATTCCGAAGGCGATACTCGAAATCCCTAGTGCAATGAGGAGTCCCGCGTGCCAGGGGAAATCGGAGAGATAGCGGATCAAGAATCCGCGATACAAGACTTCCTCACAAACACCTGCGGTGATGGAGACGGCCGCAAACCAGGCGCGCTCTTCTCGCGTGACAGGGAGAATGAAAGCCAGGCGTTTGAACGCGCCCAACGTTTTCTCACGCAACTTGACGTTGCGACGCGTGAGATAGGCCTGCAGGAGAGAGCCGATGGTAAACGCGAGCACCAGGCCCAACACAAAAGACATGTCGAGCTTCTGTAGAGCGCTGTGACGACCGCCGGGCCAGAGCAAGAAAACCTGAGATCGCAGAACCATCCACGCGACGAGCGCGGCAGTCCATTCGACGACCGCGATTCTCTGGTAGGTCAGGATCTTTCTGCGCGGATTTGTGCTGGTCTTTAACGCGCGGGTTTCGAGCATATCCCAGATAGGGACGCCAATAAACAGGAAGAGCGCCAGCACATGCTCGGTAGTAGTCATGGGGACAATTTACAACATCGACCGGAAGTCGGCGGGACGATTCTCGCAGTCGCGCCTAGCGCACCACGATACCGGCGTAGCCAACCACCGCGAAGCGTTCGCCGGAAATATCGCCGGAGGTCGCGTACTTCACCAGCTCGGCGATCGTTCCGCCGAGGTTCCTTGCCGCCGTCAGCAAGGCGACGGCGGGGCCGAAGCCGCACATGCTGATGTGCTGCTGAGTGACTACGTCGTACAGGGCGCGGGCATCGAGCCGGAGGATGGGTTCGATCGCAATGTGGTCCTTCACGCGCGTGATCGCGTCGGACTCGTAATGATTCATGTCGCTGGAGGCGACGATCAGGACAGAGGAGGACTGCGCGGCGATGACATCGGCAAGCGCAAGCCCGAGCTGCTCAAGGGGCTCAAACTGCCCTGTGCCGAGAGCGATTGGGACGAACTTTACTCGGTGCTTCCGCATCTGCAGAAAAGGCAACTCGACCTCGGCAGCGTGCTCGGACTGGTGTGCGGCTGAATCCTCCTGCAGAAGCGGACACTGCCGCTTGAGAGCTTCGGCGAAATCGGCATCGATGGAGACGTCCCCCAACGGCGTTTCCCATGCGCCCTGGCTCATGATGGCGAGGGGGCGTCCCATCCCGGTGTGGTTGGGGCACAGAACGATGCAAAGTTTCGGAACTTCCAACGCGGCGAAGACCGCGCCTGCGACATGGCCGGAATAGACGTAGCCTGCGTGGGGGACGATGCACCCGAGTGCGCGAACCGGCTTCGGCTCCGGAGTCTGGGTGAGATAAGCGTTCACTTCTTCTCGCAGGGTGATGGGATCGCGAGGATAGAAAAGTCCGGCAACTGCAGGATGGCGAATTGGGGTCGCGGTCATGAAGGCTTCTCCGCGAACGGAATGCAAGGAACGAATGCACCCACCGAAGTGATGCTACGAGTTGTTGTGGTTCTGATGCAAGGCGAGAAACAGAGCGGCACTTTCTTCCAGGCTTAAAGTCTCGGCGCGGTCGGCAGGCTTTACCCGAGCTTGCGACAGAGCGGCCCGCAGACGAGGCTCAGGATAAGTCGACTTGAGATTGTTCCACAGAGTTTTGCGCTTCTGGCCGAAGGAAAGCTTGAGGAAGTCGATGAAGCCTTCCTGGTAGCCATTCACGGTCAGACCTAGTTCCTGGTGTCGTGACGCCATGGTGAGTCGCAGTGCCGTGGAATGCACCTTCGGCGGAGGCGCAAAGGCTGCGGGTGGGAGAGTAAAGAGCTTTTCCACGCGGGCGTGAAGTTGCGCCGTCGCAGAGAGCAGGCCGTAGTCGCGGCTGCCGGGTGGGGCGGCAATGCGGTCAGCAACTTCGCGCTGTACGAGGAGGACGAGGGTGTCAAAGTATTTTGAGTAGTCGAAGAGGCGCAGCAGAATGTCAGAGGTGAGGTAATAAGGAAGATTGCCGATCACATCCGCGGGCGTTGGTTTGAACTCGATGCCGGGACGGCTCAGGCCGGGCTTGGGGCCGAACAGGGAATCGAAATCGATGGAGAGAATGTCGGCCTCGATGACCTCGACGTTGGGAAACATGCCAAAGCGCAGGCGAAGCTGTGCGGCCAGCACGCGGTCGAGTTCCACGGCGATCAGGCGGCGCGTGCGCTTGGCGAGAAGGGAAGTGAGGACGCCGCGTCCCGGGCCGATTTCGAGCACGGTATTCTGTGAGACGTCGCCCAGAGCGTTGACGATCTGCGAGGCAAAGCTGTCGCTGGCGAGGAAATGCTGTCCCAACTTGGGCTTGAGCTGTGGACGGCGTGTGGATACGACCTTTGGCACGTTGACCCTCTTTTCCTCGGGCATATAGACTTGCAAGTCACCCCGCGCGCATAATGCGCGGGGGTTCAGGGCCCTCAATACTATTCCATCATATCGTGTGCCCGCGAAAAACGGGCCTTGCCCGGAGGGGTTCATGCATATCGCATTCGTGGCTTCAGAAGGTGTGCCATTCTCAAAAACTGGCGGGTTGGCGGATGTGGTTGGCGCTTTGCCGCGAGCGCTGGCCGCGCTGGGCCATCAGGTCAGCGTGTACCTGCCGCGCTACAAGCAGACGAAACTGACGGATCCAGCGACGGTGGTGCGTAGCATTACGGTTCCTTTCGACGACAAGTATCGCTTCTCGGCGGTGGTGACGGGAGGGAGCCAGGCCGGAGTGCGCTTTTATTTTGTGGACTACCCCGAGTTCTTCGAGCGCGACGCGCTCTACGGCACGGCGGCGGGAGATTATCCAGATAACGCCGAGCGGTTCGCGTTATTTTCGCGCACCGTGCTGGAAGCATCGAAGATTCTGGGCGTTCCGAACGTGTTTCATTGTCACGACTGGCAATCGGCGCTGGTGCCAGTGCTGCTGCGCACGGTGTATGGGGAGGATCCCGCGTTTCGCGACGTGGGAACGGTGTTCACCATTCACAACATCGGCTACCAGGGACTTTTTCCACCGGAGACTTTGCCGCTGCTGATGCTGCCTTGGGATTTGTTCACTATGTCGAAGATGGAATTCTTTGGACAGGTAAATTTCCTGAAGGGCGCGCTGACTTACTCTGACTTCGTGACCACTGTAAGCAAGAAATACAGCCAGGAGATTCAAACCGCGGAATATGGCTTTGGGCTGGAAGGCGTGCTGCGCGACCGTGCCGCGACCGTCACTGGAATTCTAAATGGAGTGGACTACGACGAGTGGAGTCCGCAGGCGGATAAGTTCATCGCGGCCAAGTATTCGCCGCAGGATTTATCGGGGAAGGCGAAGTGCAAGCAGGATCTGCTGGCGGCGTTTGGCGTGAACAATGCCGATCCAAAGCTGCCGGTGATTGGAATCGTTTCGCGGTTTGCGGCGCAGAAAGGGTTTGACCTGATTGCACAGATCATGGACCGACTGGCGCGCGAAGAGATGATTGTGGTTGCTCTGGGTGCGGGCGACAAGCCGTATGAGGAAATGTTCGTGCGGCTCAACAAGCAGTTCCCCAACAAGATCGCGGTGAAGGTGGCTTACGATAACGCCATCGCGCACAAGATCGAGGCGGGGTCCGACATGTTCCTGATGCCCTCGAAATATGAGCCTTGCGGGCTGAATCAGATTTACAGTCTCAAATACGGCACAGTTCCGATTGTTCGCGCTACCGGCGGCCTGGACGATACGATCGAGCCCTGGGATGCGCGCTCTGGAAAAGGAACGGGCTTCAAGTTTACGGAGTACAACGGCGAGTCCCTGCTTTTGACCATCAAGCACGCGTTGCAGGCGTACCGCGATCAGACTTCGTGGCAGGTGCTGATGCGCAATGGCATGAACAAAGATTTTTCGTGGAATGCTTCGGCACGGGAGTACGGGAAGATTTATGAGCGCGTGCGGCTGATGCGCGGGGTGGCGCCGACTGGTGAAAAAGTGTTGGTTTAAGGGGCGCGGTCCCGAGACTTCGCAACCGAACAACAGCTCGCTATCCTAACTGTTAGCGGTTCGTGGTTTTCCTCCCCTCGAAGCGGTCATACTGAGCCTTCAAAGCGGCGTATTGCGCCGATGTCTGATCGCATTGACTCTTCATAGCGGAGTACTGCCCGAATGCTCGATCATATTCCGATGACATCTTGTCGTATTGGGATCTTAATGTGGCGTAATCAGTGGCCGTCTTCTCTCCTCTGCCATTGCCTAGGCCCGCCCGATAGGAGAGCAAGAGCAGCACGGCCATGACAACTATATTGCGCGCCTTTTCCCATGGCCCTGCGCCGGTACTGTTCGTCCCATCATTAGCGTCCATAGTGCCTCCAAACGGCGCGATTGTAGCACATCGAATCTTCGCCGGACATAAGTTCCTGCCCTTCCTGCAACGCGATATTCTGGCTGCTAGAATTCGCATAGCATGGCCGCGACTTCGCATATCCCGGTTTTTCCCCGTACCATCTTCCACGTCGATATGGACGCGTTCTTCGTCTCGGTCGAGGAATTGTATGACCCATCGCTGAAAGGGAAGGCCGTCGTTGTGGGCGGGCAGCGGCATGAGCGCGGAGTGGTTTCGGCGGCTTCGTATGAGGCGCGGAAGTTCGGGGTGCATTCGGCGCTGCCGCTGCGAACCGCCGCGAAGCTTTGCCCACAGGCCATTTTTGTCGATGGACATCCGCAGCGATATCGCGAATGCTCGGAAAAAGTCTACAAGGTGCTAACGGCGTTCTCGCCGCAGGTGGAGATGGCCTCGATCGACGAAGCTTATCTGGACATGACGGGGACGGCGCGGTTGCACGGGCCACCGCTGAAAGCGGCGCACAAGTTGCATCATCGGATGAAAGAAGAGACGCGGCTGAATTGTTCGATCGGCATCGGATCGTCGCGATTGATTGCGAAGGTATCATCGGCGCAAGCGAAGCCCAATGGTCTGCTCTGGATTGTGCCGGGAGAAGGATCTAAATTTCTTGCGCCTCTCGATGTGCGAGAGATTCCCGGTGTGGGCAAAGTGATGGAGAGTCATTTGCACGGGCTGGGAATCAAGAAAGTGGGCGACCTGGCGAGGCTGGAAGAATCTGAACTGGAAGAACGGTTTGGGAAATGGGGGCTGGCACTGGCGGGCAAAGCTCGCGGGGAAGACGCGGGTGGATGGTTCGACTCCGAAGTGGGTGCCGATACGGCAGCAAAATCCATCAGCCACGAGCATACCTACAACGAAGACACGGCCGACGCAAACCAATTGGAAGCCACGCTAATGCGGCTCTCGGAGATGGTGGGACGGCGGTTACGAGAAGCGAAGTTTTACGCGCGCACGATTCAACTGAAGCTGCGCTACAAAGACTTCAGCACAATCACGCGGGCTCGTACGCTAGCAGCACCCACTCAGTTGGATGGAGAAATCTTTGAGCAGGTTCGCAGTCTGTTTCGCAAGAACTGGAAGCGGGGCATGCAGGTCCGCCTGCTGGGGCTGCAGGCTACGTCATTTGAGGCACAGACCGAGCAGATCAGTTTGCTCGAAGGCGGGCGCCAGCAGCGCTGGAAAGATGCGCTGGCGGCCGCCGACCGTTTGCGCGACCGGTTTGGCGAGTCGAGCGTATCGCTGGCCGCAGGCATGCGTGGAAGCTTCCGTGAACGAACCCACGAGAACCCGGTGGGGTTGCCGGGCAAAGGCACGGCCAAGAAACCGGGCGACCAGAAGCCGAAAAGGTAATCTGGAACGGTCACCCATTATCGGGTGACTTATGAACGGTCATCCACAAATAGGCGACTGCTTTACAATCACCCTAAAATGGGTGACAATGGCCTAGTCCTCCTGGAGGCTATATTGGCTCGCACATCTCAGCGTTACCTCGCAGTGATTGCGGATATGGTAGGGTCGCGGGGGGTGCCACGCTCTCGACGCGGCGCGCTACAGAAGAGGTTTGGCGATTTGATCGTCCGTCTAAACCGGGATTACCGGAAGGCGATTGCGGCGAAGTTTGTGATCACGCTCGGGGACGAATTCCAGGGACTGTTAAAGTCTGCTACCGTGATCCCAGAGCTGATTTCGCGCCTGGAGGATTTCTCGGCGTGCGAACTTCGCGTTGCCATCGGTCTCGGTACGCTCGATACCCCGCTGCAGAAATACGCCATCAACATTGATGGCCCCGCGTTGCACATCGCTCGTACAGCGATCGAGTACGCCAAGAAAACCAAAGCTTTGGGAGGAGTGTTTCGCGGATTCGGCGATCTTGATGAGATCCTGAATGGGATGGCAAGGCTGCTTTGGTTTCAGCGCTCCCAGTGGACGGACTCTCAAAGAAAGATTGTGAGTTTGCTCTGGCAGGGGATGTCGCAAACGGAGGTAGCCAGGAAGCTAGGAATTAAGAAACAAGTGGTATCGCGACAGGTTCTCGCCTCCGGTTATTCCCATTACGTGGCCGGGGATAGAGCTTGGCGTATGATTCTCCAGAAGCAGGTCGACCCCTTGCTGAAGGCTCATGGTTTCTTCCAACGTCGCTAGTCCCGAGTTTGTTCTTTGGTCCGAGTCCCTGTTTTTGTGGACGATTGCCGCATACGGCGTGGAGGCTGACCCCTTAAGAGGCGAAACTGCGCATGTCTCTTGGGCGCGCTGGGGATTCGTTCTCGCGTCTCGCGTGGTCCTGGTTGCGGCGTCCTCCTACATATTGTCGCGCTCGATCGCATTGTCTGGTTTGTTGCTGACGACTGCGCTTATACAACCGCTTCTTCGTTGCCGTCTGCCCGTGCGTTGGCTGGCCGAGTTTGAGTGTTTGTGGATGGTAGGTTTCATGGGTTTGAGCCTGGCACTTATTCGCTCCTGGCCATTGGCGACGCACTGGATTCCAACTTCGCTGGGCGCGTCTCACCTGGCCGCGTTGTGCATCACGTCGAGCACGCTACTCGTGGTGGTTCGCGGCGGTACGTATATCGTGCGGGGCGTGCTCAGAAAATGCGGCACTCTACCTTCCCAGAGCGACCGCATGCCACACCAGCAGCCGTCGCAGATATCGTCAGAATCCGATGACTCAACATCTGTAACGTCAATTGCGGCATCGGTCGAGGTACCCGCAGATCGCAGCCTAGACCTGAAAGAGTACAACCGAGGCCGTCTGATTGGAAATCTGGAACGAATTGTACTGACGATCGTGGTTGCCGGCGGGAGTTATGCCGCGCTCGCATTCTTGGTAGCGGCAAAGGGAGTGGTACGGTCTGATGAATTCGAAAACAACCGAGACTTTGCCGAATACTTCCTCATCGGATCACTCTCCAGCGTGCTGGTGGCGCTATGCGCGGGTCTCGCTCTTCGATTCGCACTGCTGCAACTCTGGCCTGACCTGTTGGGTCTTCAGATGCAGTAGAAGAGGGATCGCCGCAATCAACGGAAAAGACGAAGGCCGGGTATCCCGGAAGGTGATTCCGGATCCCGGCCCGCGTCTTAATGCAACTTGGAGTAAAACTTTGGTTAGTTGCCTGAGTTTGAATTGGCAGCAGCGGTGGTGGGCGCTGCGCCCGGAGCGTTCGTAGTGCCGTAGCGCGCCAGCCGCGGGTAGAACGGCGTGACTTCAAACGGCATCTTATCGCGCGCCGAGGTGATGGCGACCGGAGCCGTCTTCACCATTTCTGCCTTGTCATCCCAGGGATTGATCTTGACGCGTCCGCCCAAAGGCAGAGCCGCAACCTGATCCAGTTTCGCGTTGTCGAGCGCCGGGCCTTGGGTGGCAAGAGCGGAGAGGCGGGTAATGGTGCCATTCTCGCCCAGCGGATTGCCCAGGTGCGTCGTCAACAGTGCGTTGAGCTGAGGAGCGCGGGCTTGCAGCGCCTTCAGGAATAAGCCAACGTTGTCGAGCTTCTGCGCGTAAGGTGAATTCTTCAACATGTCAACGGCTTTCTTGTCAGCCGCAGTTTCTTCTTCCGGAATATGCTTAAACCCGAGGTTGTTGTAGGTGGAGTCGTCGGAGAACAGCATGCGATCGTTGAAGGCATACTTGCTGCCCAGGTTGTGGCCGAGCACGATGTGCGCCAGTTCATGCGCGAGCACAGCGGCCAGGCTGGCCTCGTCGGGAAGAACGTCGACTAAACCACGGCTGATCACGATGGTGTTGCCGACGCTGAAAGTTTCCAGCGGGGCGGTGAGCAGCACGCGGGTGCGAACCGGACGCGGCAGATCGATGTTGTTCGTAACTTCGAGATTGTTGACCACGGTCTGGAGAATGTGGTCGACGTCGCCCTCAGGGGCCAGCAAACCTGCGCGCGTAAGGCGCTCGATGACGTTATCTTCGGCCTGCTGCTGCCACTCGCGCTCGGCCTGCAGCGGAGAAGCGTCTTGCGTGGTCGCGCTTTCGTCCTTCACGCTATCGACACGAATTTGTGTGAGTTCGTCGTCCTTGCCTTCTTTTTTCAGATCGTAGCCCCAGATCCGGGTCTGCGCCTTGAAGGCGATCTTATTTTTCACGCCGGCGCTGAAGTCGCCTTCTTCACTGTAGATGTAGGCGGGCACCCAGTAGCCGGGAATCAGGTTGAGGCGCCAGCTATCCATGTGGAAGAAGTAGGAGTTACGCGGAGCGGGATAATAGGTGCCATTCAGCCGGACGATATTGAAATCCTGATCTTCAACCCAGAGGCGGCCGAGGAAGCGTCCTCTGCCCGAGCCTTTCTTGGGAGTCACGTCGAAAACCAGGCAGCGGACGTCACCCAGAAATTCACGGCGAATGTAATGAAACTCGTAGTGCGAGCGGTCAAAATCGGTGCGATCGGCATACACCATCCAGGAGAAGCCGATGGGCTGGTACTCCACCTTAAAGAGCTTGTTAAAGCCGCCCATCAGACGGGTTTGCATGCCCTTGTCCTGGTCCTTTAAGTAATCCTTGCGATCGACGGTCTCGCCCATATCCAGGCGTCCCAGGAAATAATGGTCTTCGCTGGGGACGGGGCCGAGTTGCGGATCGGCGGTCAGATTCTGCAGGTACGTCTCAACCACCGGTGTCCGTGTGGCGAGAGCCTTCATGAGTCCATGCTCACGCTCGATAAAGCGGTCCACCACCTGATCCATAGTCGTCGGCTGAGGCAGGGCCGAGGGCGTTGGCGCCGGAGCGGTACCGGCAGTCGCCCCCTGCGGGGCAGCGGACGGTGCGGAGGTCTGCACCGACGGTGCAGGAGCTGCGTTCGGCTGGGCCGAGCTTTGATTGTCCGCTGTCTGCTGCGCAGCGGCGCTCACCGAGACCAGCAGTGCAGCAGTAAACATCCATTTCGAAGTGCGCATGACTTTCTCTCCAAATTCTTACAACCAGTTTCTTCAAACCAAATTTCTGTCGCCGACATCCCCGATTCGCCCCGCAGACTCAGGGCCGCTAAATCGACCGTAGGGACGCGCTCTTCCGTCTAACCAAACTCTTAGTACGCCATCTGAAACAGCACGTGCACGACGGCCGTGGAATCCACAGGCTGTCCCATGCGCAGCGCCGGTTTGAACCGCATCTTGTTGGCGGCAGCGATGGCTGCTTCATCCAGGCCGTGACCCAGGCCGCGAACCACGCGATTTACATGCATCGTGCCGTTGGCCCCGAAACTTACTTCCAGTAAAACTTCACCTTCCAGTTTCAGGCTGCGGGCCTCGTCGGTGTAAACCGGCTGCGGCTTGTAGGTGATCTCCACTGGGACGGTCGCGGGCCCAGCATCGGCTTGCGCGAGCTTCGGTCCGCCGTGCACCACCTGCTCGGCACCGAATCCGCCGGTCGAGATTCCACCGCTGCGACCGTCGCCCTTACTTCCGGTCGCGATGCCATTTCCGAAATCGGCGCTGGCGACGGTGCCCTTAATTCCTTTCGCGCCGCCCGATCCATTGCCTTGTCCCGGACCTGCCGGCATGTCAAAGGATCCAGCCTGCGCGGCATAAAGCTTGGCACCCTGCTTGCCAGTGCCCTTCAAACCGTTGGGATCGCCAAAGCCTCCCGTCTGCACTTTCTCCACGGCAGCATTCACGGTTGGCGCCACCGAGCTTCCCGAAAAATCTCCAGTGTGTAGAAGTTGTGGACGAGCTCCGCCTGCGGTCATCTTGATCTGGGGCGCAGCGAACTGGTTGATCACGACCTTGGGAGCTTCCACCGGTTCGGGTGCGGGCGCGCGATGAACTTGCGGCGGCACGACCAGCTTGGGTTGCTCGAAGACCGGCGCTGGGGGAAGCAACTTCACCTTCAGAGGCTTCACCTTGACCACCGGCACGGGCTCTGGCCTCATCGCGGGCAGAGGAATTAATTCCGTGACGCGGTACGCCTTGAGCTGCAACCGATCCGGGAATATCAGTCCAAGATTCACCAGAAGAAAGGTGACCAGAACCACGAAGCCGTAGCTGGTTGCCAGCGCGCGTCTGTCGATCTTGCGCTCCGGCAAAATCCCGAGCTGAAAACCGCGTTGAGGCATAGCCATGTATTAACTCCAAGGGGATCCGGGCCGAGGGGGCGGACCGGGATTGGAGTCTTCACACTACGGGAGAAAGGACAGTGGGTAAACGTGTCCACGGCTCTTGACCTAAGGTAACCGGCGGAAAACTCTTATGGGAATTCGGCCCAAAACGGGCCAGGGACGCGGCTTAGGAGGGCATCTGCGCTTGACGTCGCCGGCGAAACCAGGAGAAAACCGGGACGCCAGCCAGAATCACCAGGAGTCCATACCCCGAATTCGGCCAGTTTTCCCGGAAGGTGTAAAAGAGAAGGACGGCGGCAATGGTAACGAATAACGCCGGAACAAAAGGATAGCCGAACACGCGATAGGGGCGCGCGGCTTGTGGATCGCGCCAGCGGAAAATAAAGATCGTGCTGCCAGCGATCATGTAGAAGAGCCATTCGGCAAAAATGGCGAGAGAAAAGAGCTGGCGAAAATTTCCTCCCAGCAGCAGCAGGATAATCGACAAGATTGCCTGCACGATGATCGCGGCTGCGGGCGTGTGAAAACGGGGATGTACTTCTGCAAGAGCGCGGAAGAAATATCCATCCCGCGCCATCGCGAAGGGGACGCGGGCTCCGCTCATGACAGTGCCGTTCAGCGTGACCAGCATTGAAATTGCCATCCCCGCCGAGACGATGGCTGCGCCCATGTGTCCCATCACTAAGGCGACTGCGTCGGAGGCGGGGCGCGGCGAGGCCGCAATCACATTCGCCGGCAGCACATATTGCACGCCCGCATTCACCAAGACATACAGCACGCCGACCGTCGCGACTCCGGCAATCAGTGCGATGGGAATATTGCGCTCCGGTTGTTTCACCTCGCCCGCGACCATGTTCAGGTCATTCCATCCATCGTAAGCCCACAGAGCCGCAACCAGCGCGGCCATGAAGCCGGCGATGCCGCCTTTGGCTCCCGTAAACGTTCCGGCGAAATTGCTCCAGCCGCGTCCGGTGGCGCTTCCTGCACCACTGAAACATACAACCACGATGCCGAGAATAATGGCTACTTTCAGTACCGTGAATACCAGCTGAAATTCTCCGGCCTTCTTCACTCCCAAATAGTTCAGCCCGGACATGAGAATGGCTACGGCGATGGCGACAAGCTGTCCCCAGGTGATCTGGAAGGAGTGGGACGAAAGGTTTGCGGGGAAAATATTCTCGGAGAAAAATGAAAAGATGGAAAACGTGCCCAGGACGCGGACAAGTCCGGTGGCAATCGTGGCCACCGAGGCTGGTTTGGCGATAACGAACCATGTCCAGCCGTAAAGAAAACCACCGAGCGGGCCGTAAGCGTCGCGGACGTAAACATATTCGCCTCCGGCTTGCGGCTTCATGGCTCCGAGTTCGGCATAGGTAAGCGCGCCAAAGAACGACAACAACCCGCCCACCAGCCACGCCAGATAAACCAGTTTCGCCGAGCCGACCGCCTGCATCATCTCAGCGGGAACCAAAAAGATTCCGCTGCCGATGATGGTTCCCACGACGACCGCCGAGGCGTGGCTTACACCCAGATCACGAGAAAGCTCGGGACGGGTTGCAGTTTGCTGTGTCAGGTCCGGCATGATCGAAGGGTGCAAGTATACGCGAGGGCCGGCGGATACTCTTTACAACGGTTCAGGCAAAAGCAGACTGGAAATATATCCCACAGCGAACGTCATCATCGTACCGATCATCACCCACCACGTCCACGGAACGTGCGTCCCTTGCCACAGATATAACTCGATGGCGAATCCGAACAGCATGCCTATCATCGCGCCGGGCTGATTGGCCTTTCGCGTCAACACGCCGAGTAGAAAGACTCCCAGCAGAGCGCCATAGGCAACCGATGCGATCTGCAAACCGACTTCGACTACACGCCCCACTTTATGTAGTGAGAGCACCGCAATGGCAAATAGAAGCAGAGCCCATACGAAGGTCGAAAGGCGAGAGAGGCGTATGCGTGTACGTTCGTCGGCTTGGGGGCGGAAGCGCACATAGAAATCCATGATGGAAGTGGAAGACAGGGCATTCAACGCCGCGCTCAGATTCGACATCGCTGCTGCGAGGATTGCCGCGATGAGCAGACCGGAGATTCCGTGCGGCAGGCGGCTGACGATGAAGGTGGGGTAGATACGGTCCGGCCTGCCGAAACTCGCCGAGGGCACGCGGTAATAAGCCCATAGCATGATGCCTACCGTGAGGAATAATGCAAACTGAAAGAAAATTGCGATGCCGCTCGAAACCAGAGCTGCCACCGACTGCCGCTCGCTGCGCGCGGCCAGCAAGCGCTGCACGATGAGTTGATCAGTGCCGTGGCTGGCGACGGTGAAAAACGTGCCGCCGATTACGCCCGCCCAGAAGGTATAAGGGATCCACAAACTGGGAGTGAAATCGAACAATTGCAGCTTCCCGGCGCTCGCGGCCGCAGCATGAATCGCGGTCCATCCTCCGGGAACAAGATGCAGGATCGTCCACAAACCCACCAGCGTTCCGCAGACGTAAATCACGGTTTGCACCACATCGGTCCAGATTACGGCGGCCAGTCCGCCCTCGAACGTATAGATGAGCGTCAATATAGTAATGATGGCGATCGAGGCCACTTCACCCGTGCCTAGCGCGATGGAAACCACAATCGAGACGGCATAGACACGCACGCCTTCCGCGGCTGTCCGCGTGAGCAGGAAAAGTCCGGCAGTCAAGGAGCGCAGCCCGCGCCCGAAACGGCGTTCGATCAATTCGTAAGCGGTATAAAGGTCGCCGCGAAAATAATGCGGCAACAGAACGAAGCTGATCACGACCCGCCCCACCACATAACCCATCACCACCTGCAGGAAGGTGAAGTTGGTGTCATAGGCGAGGCCGGGGATGCTGATGATGGTGAGCGTACTGGTTTCCGCGGCAACGATTGAAAGCGAGATGGCCCACCAGGGGATATCTCGGCCGGCCAGAAAATAATCACGCAGGGAACGATGCCGTTTGCGGAAACGGAGTCCAAATAGCGTGATGCCGACTAAGTAGAGCGCGATGATCGCCAGATCGAGTTTGTCGAGACCCATGCGTTCTGCCGCTATATCGCTTTCCGACCTAGTGCTTTGCCAGAAGCTCTTATCAAATGAATCATTATGGCCGCACTTCAGCTTTCCCGCGAGTGAGAGTCTATGAACCTCCATTTTTGAAGTGCTGAGAAGCGAGAACTGCTGTGATAGAAATAACTCGTGGCTTACTACCTTGGCGTGGATGGCGGCGGCAGCAAGACGAAGTGCGTGATAGGCGATGAATCTTCGATTCTCGCGGCTGCCGTGGCGGGTCCCAGCAATATCACTCGCGTGGGGGAAGTGCGTGCCCGCGAAGCGTTACACGCGGCGATGCGCGAGGCGTGTCGCACCGCGAAAATCGATCTGGAGCAACTGCATCGTGCCTGTGTCGGAGCCGCGGGAGCCGGACGAGAAGAAATCGCCAGCGTCGTTCGCAGGATTGTTGCTGAAGTGGTTCCCGGCGAGATCGAAGTCGTCGGCGATATGCAGATTGCGCTGCAAGCCGCTCTGGGCGGGGGACCGGGCGTCGTCGTGATCGCCGGAACAGGCTCGATTGCCTTTGGTCGCGATGCGAGCGGGAAGACTGCCCGGGCTGGAGGGTGGGGCTTCGCCATCTCGGACGAAGGATCGGCGCACTGGATGGGTCGCGCCGCAGTGGCCGCTGTGTTGCGATCTGCTGATGAATCGGCAGAGGGTCGAACGATTGAGCAGCTTCCACCACTTTTCCGCGAGATGAAGCCCATCTGGAAGGTGGAATCCCTCGAACAGCTAGCGCGTGCGGCTAACTCGACTCCAGACTTTGCCGCGCTCTTTCCTGCAGTGCTGGCGGCGAGTCGTGAGGGCGACGAACTGGCGCAAACAACCCTGCGGCAGGCAGCGACAGAACTGGCCCATCTTGCCGGCATTGTGGTGCAACGGCTTTTTCCGGAGCAGCGGTGCGGGGCTGTCCCGATGGCCATGGCAGGCGGCGTCTTTCGTCATTCGGCGAAGATCCGCGAGCTTTTCTACAATCAGATTCGAACGGCGCATCCTCACGTGGTTCTAAATTCTGGAGTGGTCGAACCGGTTCACGGCGCGCTGCAAATGGCGCGGCGATCCGTTTCGTAAGCGCCGCAGTCGATCATGAATCACGAAGGTATCCGAGAGGAGCGTATGCAACAGCCGCCTGTTGCTGAGCCACGTTCGACCGTACAGCTCACGCTGACGGAAGACGAGCTCCTGGCACAACTTGAGCGACGCGACCTGCCTCCGGAGATCATCGAGGAAATCTGCCAGAGCTCAGCCGCGATGAAATCGCGAAAAGTATGTGTGGCCCTGGCCGCGCACCCGCGCTCACCGCGACACCTTGCGCTGCGGCTGATTCGTCAGTTCTATACCTTTGATCTGATGCGATTCACGCTGCAGCCGACAGTCGCAGCTGATTTAAGACACGTGGCTGAGGAGCAACTTATTGCGCGACTGACCTCGGTTACGCTGGGAGAACGCCTCGCGCTGGCCCGCCGCGGATCGCAAGCGGTTGCCGCGGCGCTGCTGCTCGACAAAGAATCGCCGGTCTCGCGCACCGCTCTCGAAAACTCGCGGCTGACGGAAGCCGCTGTCATCAAAGCACTGATGCGGCCGAACTCTCCAGCAGCTTTTGTCGAGCTGGTTTGCCACCACCCCAAGTGGTCGCTGCGACGCGAGATTCGCATGGCCTTGCTGCGCATCCCGCACACTCCGCTTGCGCGTGCACTGGAGTTCGCCAGCACGCTTCCACCGCCGCTTCTGCGCGACATCCTGCACACGTCACGTCTACCTGAGAAGATCAAGGTGTATCTGCGCAATAATCTGAAGGAGAGAAAATAGGATTCAGTCCGCGGACGCGGCTATCGCCCGCCGCCGATCTCAAGAATGGCGCCTGTTGTATAAGAAGCCGCGGGGGAGAGAAGCCAGAGCACACCCTCCGCCACTTCGAGCGGCACGCCAGCTCTTTGCATCGGAATTGTTGACGCCAATCGCTCCAGCCGGTTTGGAGCGCCGTTGGCCGCATGCAGTCCGGTTTCGATCAGGCCGGGAGCAACAGCGTTCACCCGAATTCCTTCGGTGGCAACTTCCCGCGCCAGCCCGATCGTGAAGCTATCGATCGCACCCTTCGACGCCGCGTAATGAACCCACTCTCCAGCGGAGCCAGTGTGGGCCGCGCGGGAAGATATATTCACGATCGCGCCCCCGGCTCCGCCGTGCTTGGTTGACATGCGGCGAACAGCTTCGCGGGCGCAAAGGAACGCTCCCGTCACGTTGACCGCCATGACTTGTGCCAAGACCGTTGCGCTCACTGAGTCGACTCGCGCAAATCCTCCGGTAATAGCAGCGTTATTGACGAGAGCCTTGATCGGCCCCAGTTCACGCTCAGCAGTTTCGAAGAGCCGGAGAATATCTTCCTCACCGGCGACATCGGCCTGAATCGCGCAAGCACGTCCGCCAGCGGATATGATCTGTTCCGACACCGCGAGTGCTTCGGCCTCGCCGGTCGCGAAATTAACCGCTACCGAGAATCCGCGCGCACCCGCTAATGCGGCAATCGCCGCACCGATGCCGCGACTGGCGCCGGTCACAATCAGGGTGCCGCTTTGTTCCGTGCGAGCCATAGATTTTGTGGCGTAAGACCCTACCGCGCTATCGGTTCCGGCTTCTTGTGCATCAACTCCACCACGGCCTGATACAGCCGCTGGCGAGTCTCGTGGCGCTCATAGGCCCGCGTAATGTAGCGTACTCGCACCTCCACGCCGGAGCCTGTGGGCCGCACATTGATCGCCGGCTCCGCGGAGAAAGATTGCACACGGTAGCGGGTGGTAGCACTGTGCCACTCTTCCTCGGCTTTGCGCGCGTTGTTCTCGGTATCCTTGGCCACTAACTGCTGCAATTGTTCGACGACGGCATAAGGATCCTGATCCGCCGGAATGGTGAGCTGCAATTCGTCCCACATCCACTGACCCGACGTGGAGAAATTAAAGAAATGATCTTCGATGGCGAAACTATTTACAAACGATACGCGGCGTCCGGTCGGATGCCCCGAGTCGGTCCAGTTGCCGGTCTCGAGCAAAACCGTCTTCAGCAGCCCGATCTCGACCACCTCGCCCGCCACACCGTTGATCTCCACCCAGTCACCGACGCGGATGCCGTTTCGTCCCATCAGGACGAACCAGCCGAAAAAGGCCACGATGAAGTCCTTCATGGCCACGGTTAATCCCGCGCCAGCCAGGCCGAGAATTGTGGTGGTTTCACTGGGCATGCCAAAGATTATGAATAGGATTGCGATGGCGCCGGCGGCTTGCGCGGCAAACTTGACCACCGCACGCAGCGTGCCGATGCGTTTATTTTCCGCCGTCACGCCGGTAAAAAGATGGTCGATCAGACGGTCCGCGAGATAGACCGCAAGCAGCACAAGAAGAATCCAGAGAGCGGCCTCAAGAATGTTGTGCAGCGCAGCCCGCTCGCGGGTTTCGACGATCCCGATCCAGTTCTCGTAAATGTCGTTGAGTTCCTGCTCGTCTTGCAGGCGCTTGCCGATGTCGGCCAAGCTTCGTTGGTCATCTGTGTAGCGCCGCAACGACTGCAGAGCAGCCTCAGCCCCGGCCTTCGATTCTTCCCGGCTCGTCTCCTTGCCACCTTTCGCGAAGCCAGCGGCCTGCTGCTTGGCCGTCTCGCGATTCTCCTTATCCTGGTCGACTTGCTTTTCGTCCTGGCCATGCCGCAGGGCCAAACGCTGCAGCTTGCCCTCCGTTTCCTGCAGCGCGTCTCCCAGTTGCACCCGAACAGCGCGCAACGCCCGCCAGGCGCGGAAGACCGCCAGCAGAGTGTGCGCCTGGTAGTCCTGTTCCGCGGTATTCGCGGCTGCTGCCAGCGTGGGTTCGTTGTGACCCCCGGCTTCATGCTCCTGCTGCAGTTGACGAATCTTCGCCTGCGGATCGCCTCCGGCGCGCTCCAGATCCTCGGCGGCATCCTCGAGTTCGTCCTGATCGAGATCCAATTGCGCCTTGGCGACGTCCAACTGGTCCTGGAGATTGTCTTTCTTTGCATCGGGTGCTGCGGCCAGCTTGCGCGTGAGCTGCGCAATGGTTTCCTGGTCCGCCTTCACAGCGGCGTCCGCTTTCGCTTTGCGCGCCGCCACTTCTTTAGCCTCCGCCGTTAGCTTCGGAGGATTCAGCGCGGCGGTGCGCAGTGCGTCGGCAAACGCCAGGTCGACTTCATGGTCGCCGACTTTTTCCGCTTCGTGCGCCAACCGCAACTCGTCTGGCGTGCCGGCCAGGGCAGCCATGCGCCGCGCTGTTTGTAACGGGCGTTGATCGACGAGCGGACGCTCGTTGCCAGGCTGAGTTCGCGCCAGCAGCTTTTTGCCGGCCGGGGTTGCGGCCGATTCATCGACTTCGGAAGACGTGCGTGCCGCCCGCGTCCACACCATGCCCGCAATGGCCGTGGCCACCAGCAGAAGCAGAACGATCGCGGTGATCCAATGGCGAAGTTTCATAGCAATCGGAAATCGGAAACTGCAAACGCCAACTCAAGAATCATCCGGAAGAGGCTAGTCTAGCAAAGGCGGGACTGAATCGCGGACACGCAGGGACACAGACGAAGCCCACGTGTAAACTGTCCGGTCGTTCATGGAGGCTGCATGAAATCGCTTGTGCTGGTTCTCTTGGTTACGCTGGTCGTCGTGTTCATCGTAATTCCCAAGGCTCACCCGTTTGCTTCGGCGTCGGAGAAGCCCACCGCCGAGACGCTGCGACAGATGGAAGGCGAATTTATGAAGGCTGCGGCCGAACACGGCTCCGCGGGATACATGTCTTACTACGCTGACGATGCGGTCGAAGTGCCTAACAGCGCGGTCATCATCCGAGGGAAAGTAAACATTGCGAAGACCATGGGATTTCTCGACGACGAGAGCAATCGTCTTAGTTGGACTCCGGTGGGCGCGGATATCTCAGCGTCCGGCGATCTCGGATACACCTACGGGACTTACGAATTCCGTTCAGTCGGTAAAGATGGCAAGGCTGTGGTCGAGAATGGAAAGTACACCAGCATCTGGAAGAAGCAGAAGGACGGAAGCTGGAAAGTAGTTCTCGACATGGGAAACGCGAGCGCAGCTCAATAGGAACTCTGCGCCGGCGGGCGCGGGCAGGAACCGCAAACAAGGCTTCAGCTATTTCCGAAAATGATTGCTGATCGCTTCGGCCTGGCTGCGAGTCACGACAGCAGACAGAGCGGCCGCATCTGCCTGTTTCACAGCCTGCAAACTGCCAAAGTGTTCGAGAAGGCGGCGGGTCGTGCTCTCGCCGACACCAGGAATCTCGCGCAGTTCTGTGGAGCGATCCCGCATCTGGCGGCGTTTGCGATGGAAGGTCACGGCGAAGCGGTGGGCCTCATCGCGAATGAGTTGAATAAGGTGCAGTACGGGCGAGTGATGATCGAGGACGACAGGATCTTTCTCTTGCCCGTAGACGTAAAGAATTTCCTCCCGTTTGGCGATGGCGGCGAGCGGCTGGTTGATGATCTCCAGCGATTCCAGGGCTTCGGCTGCGGCGTGCAACTGGCCCAGGCCGCCATCGATCAGCACAAGGCTGGGCATGGGCTTCTCTTCTTGCTGCAAGCGCTTATAACGGCGCGTGACCACTTCGCGCATGGAAGCGAAGTCGTCGACGCCCTCGACGGTGCGGATGATGAATTTACGATAGTCCGATTTCTTCATCTTGCCGTCTTCCCAGACCACCATGGAAGCAACAGTCTCCGCGCCTTGAATGTGGGAGATGTCGAAGCACTCGATGCGCTTCGGCAGCTCGGGAAGACTGAGAACATCCTGCAGTTCCTCCTGGATCGCTTTGGCGTTCGGCTTCAGCACGCGGAAACGCTGGTCGTAGGATTGCTTGGCGTTAGTGCCCGCAAGGTCGATAAGGGCACGCTTATCGCCGCGCTGCGGAACCAGGATGTGAACGCGCGCGGCGCGGGGATCGGCACCGGCGACTTGTTCGGAGAGCAAGTCCTCGAGCGTCGCGCGATCTTCGAAATCGACCGGGACGTAGAGATTGCGCGGGACATAGGGTTGGCCGATGTAGAGCTGCTTGAGGAGAGCGGAGAAGAACTCTCCGGGATGGAATGGGTCGGCAGTAGCAGAGGCTCCCGAGCTTTGCTCGGCTGGATCGCCGATGGCGATTGTCTCCTCATGTTCAGTGGAGGGCTCTGCAACGGTTGGGATCTCGAACTCCGGTAAGTCTTCCCAGAAGAATTCTCTGCGATCGACGACGCGGCCGCCGCGCATATGAAATAAATTTACGGCGAGCATGCCATTCTCATAATGGTAGCCGAAGACGTCGGCGTCGTCGCCTTCGGCGGCGGCGATGCGCTGGCGTTCCTGCAATTGCTCGACGGTGGAAATCAGATCGCGGTAGCGGGCGGCGCGCTCGTACTCCTCCGCAGCCGCGGCCTGCTCCATGCGCTCGTGCAACGACGTGCTCAGATCCGTGGGCCGGCCTTCCAGGAAAAGTTTCACGTCGCGAACCGCTTCCTGATAAGCCTCAGGCGTGGTCAGGTCCTTCACGCACGGGCCCAGGCAACGTTTGATGTAGTACTGCAGGCACGGGCGCGGATGAAATCGAGTCAGGTCAACTTTGCACGATGGAATCAGAAAGTTGCGGTGAATCAGATCGACGATACGGTACGCCAGATTGGCAGGGAAGTACGGCCCGTAGTAAGCGCTTCCGTCCTTGCGCAAGCGGCGAGTGACGTAGACGCGCGGCCAACGCTCACCGAGAGTGAGCTTCACGTAAGGGTAAGTTTTGTCGTCGCGCAGCAGGATGTTGAAACGCGGCTTGCGCTGCTTGATGAGATTGTTTTCGAGGGCCAGTGCTTCCTTGTTGTTGGCGACGACGATGTAATCGACGTCGACGGCCTCGCGCACGAGTGTACCGGTTTTCGAATCTTCCCAGCGGCCTTCGTGGAAGTAGCTGGCCACGCGGCTGCGCAAGTTCTTCGCCTTGCCAACATAGATGACTTCGCCTTCGGCGTTTTTGTAGAGATACACACCGGGCTCAGTCGGGATGGTGCGGATTTTCTGGAGAAGATCCATGCTGGTTTTCTTGATTATTTTACTGGATAACGGAATTTCTGAAAGCGGCGCAGGGGAACGTCAGAAAGACTTTCCTAGTAATCACAAGCGGGATGGAAAAGGGGGAGTAAATTCATGCGTGTTACAATATTGTCATATGAGTCACACACTCACAATCCGGCTTACCGAGGAGCTTCTAGCTTGGCTAAAAGAGAAATCACGCCGTACCGGCGTGCCCATGGGACGTCTTGTGCGCGAGCAGCTTGAGAGCGCCAAGTCCAATGGTGGAAAGCAGAGATTCCTTCGCCATGCCGGCGTAATCCGCGGCGGACCCGCTGACCTGTCCTCCCGAAAGGGCTTTTCCCGGCCATGAAGGGCATATCGGATACGGGCTTCATCGTTGCTTTCGCGAGAAGCAACGATAAGCATCACCGGTGGGCTTTCGACGTGGCAAAGGGCATCACCGAACCTCTGCTAACTTGCGAGGCAGTCCTCGCAGAAGCCGCGTTTCACCTGGAATCCAGCGCCTACGTACTAAACCTGATCGAAGACGGATTGCTGCGATTGGCGTTCGACTGCTCGAAGAATTTGGTGGAGCTGCGGGAGTTATCGCGGCGTTACGCCGATCGCAAACCAGATTTGGCAGATCTGTGTTTGATTCGAATGAGTGAGCTTTATCCCCGGCACAGCGTTATCACGGTCGACGAAAGCGACTTCCGCGTCTATCGCAGGAATAAGAGGGAGACGATTCCCCTGATCTGCCCGCCCACAAGGGACTGAAGTAGGAAGTCTGCGAATGAGCATGACCGTATAAAATTTCCCTAGCCTATGTGGGGATTGCGTTGCTGGGTCCTCTCTGGTTAATGGCAGGACACCACGCTATGGCCGCAAATGATTGAAAAAAGATATACTTATGTCAGGCAGCGCCGATACGGGAAACTGGCATCTGCCGTGCAAAAGTAGAGATGGGATTTGCAAGGTAGGACTTGTTCCCAGGGCCTGTAGCACAGCATATGCGCGCGGGAGAAACCCAGACGCGCCGAGACAACTCATCAAGGAGCTCCCCAATATGAACCGCACTTCGTTGACGATTTTACTCGCAGCCAGTATGGCAGCCACGATCGGCTGTACCAGCAAGAACTATGTAAAGCAACAGACGACGCCATTGATCAACAAGACCAACGAACTCGATGACATGACGGCGAAGAACAGCAAGGACATCAAGGATGTTGATGCCCGGGCGCAAGCCGGCATCCAGGCCGTGAATGCGAAAACGGCGGAAGTGGATCAGAAGGCGCAGGCCGCCGGCCAGAACGCGGTCTCGGCGCAGCAGATGGCGGATGCAGCGAATGGCCGCGTGGGTGTTTTGACCGACACCGTGGCGAACCTGGACAACTACCGTCCAGTGGCCGAAACCTCCGTCAAGTTCGGTTTTAACAAGGATGCTTTGACGCCAGAGGCGAAGAACTCGCTTGATCAAATGGCGGGAAGCATTTCGAGCACCAAGGGTTACATCATTACGCTGGAAGGAAGCACGGATTCAGTGGGATCGGCCGAGTACAACTATGATCTGAGCCAGCGGCGGGCGAATTCCGTGATTCAGTATCTGGCTTCGAAATACAACGTGCCGGCGCACAAGATTTATGTGATCGGGCTGGGCAAAGACAAGCCGGTGGAGTCGAACAAAACAAGACAAGGCCGCGCCGATAATCGCCGCGTGGACGTACGCCTGATGACCAATACGGTGGGCGATACGAACCAGCCGGCGCCGACGCCAGCGACGACGGGACAAAACAATCCGTCCTCGATGTAAATCGATTTCCTCCTCCCCGGAGGACTTTGCCAACCAGGCCGCTCGCTCCTCCCCCTGAGCGGCCTGTTTTTTTTGTCTTCGAGGGACTGGGTTAAAATAGCGGATATGGCTTCGCGGTTACTAGGATTTGTTGTTTTAGGATTCGCGGTAGCGGCGTGGGCGCAGCAGGGAAGTTCTCCCGACCCGAATACCTCAAAAGCGCCCAACTCGGAGCAATCGAACTCTCGGCTTGCACCTCCACGCTCGGATCGGGTTGAGGCGAGCGATCTGGGATCGGCAACCGGGCAGAGCTCCAGCAAGGACACGGAGACAGACTTGAGCCCGCCGGAAGACGATGCCAAAACCCACCCGCAGAGTTCAACGGCAGTGGCTGAAGCTGAGGCCGGCGTATTGACCGGCAACGGCGTTACCGAGTTCCGTACATGGGACCCGCACAAGGCCGCAAAGGATATTGAGGTAGGCGATTTTTACTTCAAGCGCAAGAATTACCGAGCGGCGGAAGAGCGCTACCGTGACGCGCTGCGTTTTAAGGAGAACGATGCGGTAGCGACGCTTCGCCTAGCGGTGAGTCTGGAAAAGCTGGGCATCCTGGACGATGCGCGCCTTGAGTACGAAAGCTATTTGAAGATTCTTCCGCATGGACCGGAAGCCGAGCAGGCGCAGAAAGCACTTGACCGGCTGAAGGCGCAGACGGCCGGAAAGTAGTTCGGCCGGGTCAAGGCTGAATCGCGGTTCAAAGCCGAATCATAGGTCGGCACGCACTCTGCGAGACCGTGTCTCTGACGCTGGCTTTGGTTTCTTACGTCGTGGGATCGCAGATTTCGTGCTCTCGTCATCGTCGACTTCAGCCACCTTACTTCTTGCTTCCTCTCCCAGAATCAGATTGGCGGGCCACTTAGGACCGGAACGAGTTCTGCCTTTGGAGCGAGCAGCTTCCGCGACGACAACTTCAACCGCATCGAGACAGGCGTGAAACATTTGCGTGCGCAGCGCGCCTGTCGCTTCCCCCCGGATTAACAGCATCGCGGTGCCATGCATCAGCGACCAGAGCGAAAGCATGAGGCGGGTGTGCTGGCGTGGAGCTCCTCCCAGGCGCTGGGTGAGATGCTCGCGCATCAGATTGAAGGATGGCCAAGGCTCGTGCAAAGACGGGGGTTCGGCGAACCTGTCATAGAGCACTTCGTAAGCGTGACGATGCTGAAGGGCAAACTCGAGATAATCCTGGCAAGCCTGAGCCAGGGTGCGAGAGCGGCGGAGACTGGCGAAGAGTTCATTGCGTGTCTGGATGCGCAACGCGCGAAGAATATCATCGCGATCGCGATAGCGCTCGTAAACCGTGGGAGTGGTTGTGCCGGCGGCTTTGGCGACGGCTCGCATCGTGAGGGCTTTTTCTCCGCCCCGGGCGCGCAGCCGGCTGGCGGCTTCAAGAATGCGCTGTTCAAGTGCAGGATCAGCTTGTCTGGGCAACGGCTCGACTCCGGAGTGTATAGGATCAATGCAGGGCCCAAAATAATTTGAACAATGTTCAAGTAACAATGTACAATAAATTCACACTAGCAAGTAGTTGATCCCGCAGGCTGCGTCCTGCCGGAGCCTGAAGGTTTTTCGTTGCAGCCTTCCCCCCGTAGGTGAGTGGCTCCGGCAGGACAGCGCCGATTTACCGAGATTGGAAACCAAGGGGTACAGATGTTAAACGATGAACTCAGAAAACAGGCGGGGATCGCACGCCTGGCATCCGATTTGCGCTCGGCAAAAATCGAACTTTTGAGCGCGCAATGTGCCACGGACCGACTCCGTCTCCAGTATTCGGTGGCAGACATTGTTTCCTTCGGGGAACGCCAAGCCTTGAGAGGCGCCATCGCCTCCGCCGGTGCGCTATGCCGCTTTTTTTCCTCGATCGAGGACCAGCTCAAGCAAACCGAGCAGGAGTGAGGTCTTACTCGGGTTCTTGATTTTCCTTCCGCGACCATCTCCAAGAGAGGGAGCCGCCTCTATTTCTCCACCCGAATGAACTCCCCGCTGGAGGCGTTGACCGCGACCGTCAGCTTGGCGGCCTCGCGACTCGCTCCATAAATAACATGCCAGACGAGTTCGTTGGTGTTGTGATTCCAATCGCAGACATAGAGAACGGGCGTGGAGGTATCTTTTTCGAGAATCTTGTCGCCACCGTGTTTTTGCGCCACGTCAAAGGCCTGATCGGAGTCGATCTTAAGGAAGGCCACGTCAAAGATCTGTGTGGACGCATTGCTCGGGTTATATACGTCTTCGTTTCCGGGTGAGACTCCGCGCGAGGGAGCGTCAGGCGCGTTGCTGCCGGACCAGATAAACGGCTTGACTCCACGTTGGGTAGGCGAAGCGAAGCTGGCGCGCCACACAGCCGACTTGCCATCGTGGCCGCCGCCATCAGTGGTGGGGACCGATTCGATGCGGAACGGTTTTACATCTGCGGCGTAGTTGCGGGCGGCAATAAACACCTTTTGAAAAGCGGCGCGTCCGGTGAGCAACTCGGGGCCCTTGGGCTCGGCCTTGGTTTCGGGTGTTTTTGTGGTGTTCGAGTCGCAAGCCACGAGCAGCGCGAGAACCAAGAGCAGGATGGCGGAAAAAATCATCGGCACCACCGCACGCGGAGGGCGCATTCCCGGCGCGCTGTCTTCTCCGGCGCCGGTCCTCGGCAGGACGAAATCCCGCATCTTCATGACGGCCTTCCTGTTATAACTGGGATGATTTGTGGTCGCGAAGTATTTTACCTGAAGCGCACAGAAACGCGAGATGGCTCTATGGATACCTTGCTCGAAGATCTGCAACAAGCCCTGGATTCAGCGATAGAGGGGATGACGAACGAGCAGATGGGGTGGCATCCGACGGGTAAATGGTGCGCTGCCGAAGTGCTCGAACACTTGTATCTGACTTACACCGGGACGGTGAAGGGATTCGAACGGGTGCTCGAAGCGGGTAAGCCAATGGCCGGGCGAGCGTCGATGAGGCACCGCTGGCGGAGCTTGGTCGTCTTTAGTTTCGACTATCTGCCGCAAGGTCGAAAAGCGCCGAAGCAGACCGTGCCGCGAGGCTTGCCGGCAGAGAAGGTGAGAGCGGAGTACAGGCTGAAGCTCGAAGCGATGGACGAGATCATCGCGCGGTGCCAGGCCCGCTTTGGGCGCGGGAGATTGCTCGACCATCCGATTCTAGGTCCGCTGACGGCGGCGCAGTGGAGAAGATTTCATTGGATTCATGGGCGGCATCATGTGAAGCAGATTGAAAGACTGCGCGAGCAGGCCAAGGGCGAAGGAACGTCGCCCTGAGTTTGGGAGCTTATGCAAACGAAAACGCCGGCCATTGGCCGGCGTTCTCGCATTCCTTCAGTGGTTCGAAATGGTCGTTCTTACTCGCGCATGGCGGCAGGAACTCCGGCTTTTCTGGCTTCTTCCTGCATGTCGTCGAGCTTCTGCTTGGTATCTTCGACAGCTTTCTGCTTGTCGGCAATCTTCTGTTTGAAGTCGGCATCCTCCTTATCCCATTGACCGGAGTTACGTAATCGGTTGCCGACGTCAGCGTACATAGCGGCGGCGCGGAGTTGATATTCCTTCTGTAATACGTCGAGTTCGCGCGAGGCCAAGTCGAGCGCACTTTTCTGTGTGGCTAGCTTGTCCTGCCAGGATTTCCATTCGGCTTGCTTCTTGGACTGATCGTCTTCAGGCTTGGTTGCGGGGGCGGCATCTTTCGAATCGGAATTCGCAGAGGTGCTGTTGCCAGCATCGGCCGCGACGGGGGCGCCGACAACAGACAGCTTGTCCTCGGTCGGAAGATTATCGTTGTCGAAGACCTTGGGCTTGGCTTTGGCTGTCGGATCCTTATGGGTCTTACGAGCATAGTCTCCAAGCGAGGACTGATCGGGCGCCGGGGTTGTGTTCTGGGTGGTCTGTGCCAAACTCGGAGAACCGGCGAGGACCGTGAACAGCGCGATTACAAATCCAACATAGGTGATGCTCTTCATAGCTTCCATCCTTTAACTACGAGCATAGGCAGATTCGTTCGTGCAGAATCTGCCGGTTGATCCTGTTCGTTCAGCTTTCATTTCGCTCGACCTGCTGCACTGGCACGAGCGTCCATGCTTGGGGCATTCCGTTTTTCCGCTAAAAATCCTCCAATGCGACGGTCCAGACTGGCAGCCTCGCTCGCGATATCGGCAGCCAGCTGCGGGGCAAGATCCGGATCGCGATTCCGCGCCAAGTGTTGGGCGTACCCGGCGATGGTGGTCAGAGAGGTTCGCAGCTGCAACGCCATTTCGGCGGAAATTTCGCCTTGCAATTGTTGCTCGTGCCGAATGTGCTCGAATTCGCTGCGATCGCTGATCAAACATGCTGCTCCGAGCAGACTGCCATCGATGGCGGGAACGGCGGAAACCGTTACCGCGACACGAATCTTTTCTCCTGCGGGAGTTGAATAATCCGCCTCCAGTTGACGATGCTTGCTGCCCTCGCGCAGAACCGCATTCACTTCCTCCACGAGCTGCGCCGGCGCGTCCTCCAGGCCATCGGAATGCACCGCTGGCGATTCGGCGGAACACACCGTTGCCTCGCGAAAAATGTCAGTGGAACTCATCCCCGAGAGGGACCGGAAGCCCAGAATGTCTTTAGCCGCGGGATTGGCTTGCTTCACTAATCCGTTTAGGCCGAACACCAACACGCCGCAGGGCAGATTCGTGAGCACGGTCTGGCTGAAGTTTTCGCTGGTGCGAGCGCGCCGCTGCTCGGAGAGCGTCTGCACTTGTAATTCGTGTTTCTGCTGTTTCAGTTGCTGGATCACCGTGTTGTAAAGATGAACCGGCAGAGCTTCCAGAGTGGGAGGTGCGAGGGAGTCGAGATTGGCATCGGCAGCGATTTCGCTGCGCAAGCGGCGCATCAGCCAAATAAGGAATGCAAATGCGCAGCCCGCGACAAACAAAACGAGGAGGGCACGCAGCAGCACCGGATTGGCAAGCAGCCTTACCACCAAAGCCTCCCGTACCAGTGCAAAAATTGGTTGCCGACAAAGAGTGCGAGCAGGGCCATGCTGCCCAGGAAGACGCCGAAGGGCATCTGGTAATGGCGGTAAACCATCTGCGCGGATTGCCAGCCCCGGCGGCGTGCGGCCTGCAGGTTGGGCAGCCGTCGCGTGAAGCGGCGAGTGCGCTTGATCCACACCATCAGCACGGTGGTTAAACCAAAAAGAGACCCGGCCAGCGATGCGGCGAAGATCGTTAAGATGGTGAGTTTGATACCGAGAAACGCACCCACCATTCCCATCAGCTTAACGTCGCCGAAACCCATGCCTTCAGCTCCCCGCCAGCGCAAGTACGCTGCGCCCGCACCGTAAATGAAGGATGCACCCAAAGCCGCGCCGAGCAGAGAATCGAGCAAAGAGAGCAGCCGCGCCGAGAGGTCTGCGCTAAAGGGCAAGTTCACCATGCCCGGCAGAAACTGCGAAGCCACGTCGTTGACCGGAACCAGTAAACTGAAAATTATGCCGAGAGCGAGGCCGGGCAGCGTCAGTTTGTCCGGCAACAGCTTGGTTTCGGCGTCGGTGAAAATAAGGCCAAGTATGAGAAATCCAAAAACACAGAATTTCAACGTAGCGAGTGTAAGCCCGAAATAGGCGTAGCAACCCAGGAACAAAGCTCCAGTAAGTAACTCGATAAACAAATAGCGTGGAGAAATTCTGGTTTTGCACTGCCGGCAGCGGCCGCGAAGGATCAGCCAACTGATAACCGGCATATTGTCATAGAACGCAATCAGGTGCTTGCAGCGGGGGCACTTGGAACGCGGCATGACCACCGACAAACCCAACGGCAGGCGATAGATGCACACGTTCAGAAAGCTGCCGAATGACAGCCCGATGAAGAGAATCGACGATGCGTAAAAAGGGTCCACTGAGTTGGTGGCGTTCTGCAAAAGCGCGTCTAAAGCATTTCAAACGCACATCTTCCAAAGAACGCGGACAATGCCGAATCTTGAGTGGATTATAAGGCGAAGGGGCAGGTACGACTAAGGTACTGAAGTCACTGTCCGAAAGGCCGATAAGGAACTGAATTGAAGGCCATCAAGGGAAAGCAATCCTCAGCAGATTGCCTTCCAGTGCTTGGGATGAAGGCTCATGAGCTGGGAGGCGGCCCTCCCAAGAATTCCAGTTGCGGGGCACTAACCGGGTTTGGGGTACTGAATGGTGCTGCCAGCTTCCGCCCGCTTGCTCGCGCACGAAGAGCGAGAATGCAGCAACGCTGAGCAGGCTTTCCTTGGATAAGGAACTCCATTCGAACAGAGTGGCCTGGAGTTTTTCGGTGATGGACTCCGAAGGGTCGAGACAGAGAATCCAATCGCAACGCGCGCGATCCAGGTAATGTTCGGTCGCGTCGCTGGCCTCTGCCGGCAGAATTCGAGCGCCGTATGCGCGGGCAACGCGCAGGGTGGCGTCGGTCGAGTGATGGTCCACAATCAGCAGTTCGGCGCAGGGGAGAAGCGTTTCCAACGCCCTGCCCAGGCGCAGAGCATCATTCGTGGTGTGCAGCAATGCAGTGAGCGGAGGCATGGGAACGGAACGCTGCTTCGAAGAGTGTACGACGAGGGGGACAAGTGCGGCGAATCGAGAGACCGGCGAGAGATGGCGGGGGCAGAGCCGGAGGCAGGAAATCCGGCTCCGTGCCTCATTCTGTCGTTGCCGCTCGATGGGTTGCCGGATAGAGCGAGCGTCCAAACATAATTCCGGTTTCCACTTCGACGGGCTGTCCGTTTCGGATGTACCGCTTGAACTTCCATTGCCTCAGAGCATCGGTAACGGCTTTTGCCTGATCGGGAAATGCGCTGAGAAAATGAATGTGCTTCACCTTTCCTTCTTTGTCGATAATGATTCGTACCGGGACGGCATTGAACTTGTGCTCGGCAAAGATCGGGTCAACCCGCGCGATCACGTTTTCGTCGTTCGTGTAATCCTTAACGCACACTGGAAAAGTGCCACCGCCCATCCCCCCCGTTGGACTGGCTTCGGCGGGCAGTTTCATCTTGTCCAGATCCGTAATCAAACTCTCCAGCAGTTTCGTGTCACGGCTGGTTAGTACGATCTGTACGGCGTGGCAACGGATCTCGGTTGCAAGAACGTACCAATGCAGCTCCGCGATCGGGGACCAGTAAGCGAAGAAGGTAAAGGGGCGGCCGGCAACCGTGGTCTGGGTTGGAGATAATTCCACTTTGTAATCGGCTTGCAAATGGTCCTTCGAGGAGTTGACCAGTTCGAGCGCGTTGGTCGCAGGCAGCGGCGTGAAGAACATATCCTGCGCCGTAATCAAGATCGTGCCTCGATCCGGTCGCTTGTATGTTTCCGTGGGACTGATCTGCGCCAGCACATAGCGCCCTGTATCCGACGGCGGTGGGCCTGTGTATTTTTCGGCCCAATCCGGGGGCAGGGGATAAGTCATCCCAAAATATTGATCGCTGAATACATTGTTGAGCAGGCTTCCGCCCTCCGGCAGAGGTGTGACCGAATCACTCGCGCTCGACCATGCCCCCTTGACCAGGATGACGCCCTGCGGCACCTTCGTCGCGGGTTGGACGACATCAGAAAAGTCACCTCCGTTCCTGGGTGGGTTTTGCGGCTTGGCATCCTGACTCAAGGACGGCAAGCACAAGGCGACAACGAGCAAAGAAAACAATTTTGGTAAGCGCATGTGTATCCTCTGAACTCAATAGCCAATGAAACAGCCAAGTCGCGAATTGTTTCCTAGCTTGTACTGCTCGATAAACACTGGCGAGACACTTGCGTGTCCCGCCATAACGTCGGGTGAAGGAATTACAGCGAGCGCAGGAAGTCCAGAATTTCCTGCTGCTGAGTGGGACTAAGGTTAAAGAATTGTTCTTCCACGAAGCTGGCTTCACTGCCATGGCTCGCATGGTCCCGGATGGCCGTGATCAGGTTCGTGGTGCGGCCGTCATGCAGGAGGAATATGCGCTGCCCCAGGCCCCACAAGGGAGCGGTACGGAACTGGTCGCCGCCCGCCGTGCCCTGCGAGACATTGTCCGCCAAGCCGGTGCCCATGTTATGGATCTCGATATCGGAGAAGGCATTCACGGGCTGCTGGCTTAACGATAAGGTGAAGCCCGACGCCTGCGTCGTGCCTGGCGTTGGATTGTGGCAGGTTGCGCAGCCGATGGAGCTAAACAGGGAGCTGCCAGCAGAGATCGCGCTGGCGGAGACCGTCGTTCCATTGAGCACAACCCCACCGGTTGGCGGCGGCGCGAGAAATCGCATGAAGTTCGCGAACCCCGAGACGTCATCGAGAATCGCTGGGCCCGTCGATCCGGGGTTGGACGTATCTTCCGGATAACCGGCGCCGCCCAGGTTCAGGCAGGTCGATACCAGCCCGGTCTCGCCAGTGCCTCCAGCTCCATCTTCCCCAGGCAGCGGACGATCTTGGGGAAACAGTAAGTTGCTGATGCCCATCTCAACGTTGTAGGCCTCGCCGGCGAAAATATGCAGCGACTTGTTCTGCGCCTTCCAACCGAACCGGCTGATGGTGCCATCGTTGCCGTTGTGATTGAAGGTGCCGGAAATACCCAGGTTGTTGTTGAGATTGACCAACTGATTGTTCAACAGCGTCGAGTCATCAAGATTCTCGATCAGCCCCGCGCCAAATACCGGCGTGGGAATGCGGAAGATAATGTTGTTCTCCGCGACAGCAGTGGCAAAGCTCGGTTGCGGTAGCGCGGTGCTGCTGTTGCAGGTACCAGCGTCCGAGCGGCCAGTGACGGTGAACAAGGTCTCCACGCCCCCGTTGGGGGAGTTGGTATTTACCGAGCCGTTGCTGTTAAAGAAGAACGGGAACCGCGCTTCAAGAGTCGGGCCATTGGCCGTAATAAAAGACGGCATGGTATTGCCGGGCGCGACTCCGTTGCTGGTGAACAGAAATTGAGGGTTGCTGGCAGCACCGGTACCACCGACGGCAGGCTGTGCATGACATGAACTGCACTGATTCGAGTTAAAGCGCGGTCCCAGGCCGACGTTGGCGGAGTTGGAAACCGTCTCCACTTCCTGAAAGCGCGTTTGGCCATCAGTGAAAAAAGCCAGAATGCCAGAGGGGTTGTTGGCTAACACGGACGAGAGCGCCGCTCCCGTGCCGCGGTTTCCACTCTGAACTCCGGGGTCGGTTTGAGCAAATGCGATCCCGCCGAGGAACAATACTGCCAAGACTAAACTGGACTCAACTTTCGCTCGATTGATCACGGCTCCTCCTTAGTTAACGTCTTTTCTGCGGTGTTTACTTTGGGAATAGCCGGGAACCGATATCCCGGTAAGGGTTGAAGACGCTGATGGCCTTGCCTTCGCCGCCAAGAGCGAAGAATTGGTTGAGCGGAACGTGCCTTCCACTTTCCCGCGGGCGAGACAGAACCCGAACGCAGGAAGGGAGCGGCAACAGACTAGTGAACTCGGACAGTGAAGGTGCAGGTATGTCCGAAATCAGTAGCTGCGCTTTGTAGCCTAATTCGGCATTGCTGCAACAAAAAAAGTTGGATGTTACGGAGTCAGAACAGATTGAACGCGGAAAAGAATGTGATCATGAGAGTTTTGTTATGGATAAGACATGGGTCTCTCCGCGCCACTTGCGTCGCCCAGAAAACGAAAATTGATTGTCGATGTTCGGAATACCGAAACTGGTTGGAGGAAATTGACGGACTGAGAACGGGTCGTACAAGGCTGGAAGTGACGAAGCCGCGCCTGGTTTTGATTCGGCGCGATGAGCTTCCCGCTGCCGCGCTTTTAGCGGATGAACTTGTAGTCCACGATGGAGGCAGCCAAAAGGCCGGAGTCCGCGTCCTCTTTTTGAACCTTCGCTTCCTGATCCTTGGAGCGGATTACGCGGCCCTGACAAAGAACATTGCGGTTCTTCTGGCCGGAGATTTCCTCGGGCATTTCAAACACCATCTCGATCAGGGCGTTTACCGGAAGCTGCTGAGGCCCGTGGAACAACAGCCCGGTCTGGCTGAGATTTTCGATGGTGCCTTCATACCAGGTGCTGGTGTTATTCACCCGGTAGCGCAGGGCCACGTCGAGCTTCAAGCGACGGGCACGCGGCGTCCAGGACGGCCGTTTTTCGCGGGTATGGCTGCGACGGATCCCGGTTTCGGGTTTCGCATGCTCCACGCGCTCCGTGCGGCGCATCGTGCTCCAGTCATACTTGTACTCGGCGGCGCATAACAGGCAAACCTGGTAGTAATCCCCGTCAGAGCCACGCCGGGGCCAAGAGAACTCGTGAGAGCAACGCCCAAGCATAAGAACATCCATAATTTTCTGCGGCATGATGGTTGCTTGCGGACCGGACTTCGGACTAAGGGAGCACCGAAGGCAGTTTCATCATCTCCCGAACTTGCGTTCTTGGGTAGGTTACCTTCGTGCCGGGGCCAGTGTGCGTCAAGTGTTTCAATAACTTACGGCTCGTTCGGTATTTGGTTCGCAGAACCGGGAAGGGAAGAAAGCCGAGGGAATATAGAAGCGTGAGCCCTGCGCTCAAGGATGCCTTAAATCACACTCGCCAGACAGAGCTTCTGGCTCTGGCTGGCGAGTGCATTTGATACCGTTCTGATTTCCGCGATCGTGAACAGGGGTTAGAACTAGGATCCCGTTCCAGTACCGCAGGTGCAGATGCCCTTGCCGCTGCCGACGGACAGGATGGCGCCGCACTGACGGGCCAGTCTGCCTTCTTCGGTGGCGCTCAGGAAGGAGACCTGAGAAGCGGTTTCGGTAATTGCGAAGTTGCTGTTTTGAATGTGGGTAGCCCAGCCTTGGATTTCGCCATCGGTGACGAGGGCAATCTTGTTGGGAACCGGGCAGGTGTTAGAAACCGTCGCGGCGGCCACGATCTTGATTACGCCCGTCGACAGAACCACACCGGTCAGAGGATTCGCGGTAAGGTCGCTGTTGATCGACAGAGTGCGGAGGCCGTCTGGAGTTTCCAGGCAGCTGCAGCATTCCGACAGCTCTTCATTGGAATCAAAAACAAAGATATCCGCGCACAGGTTCCCACCTGCGGCGCCATCATTGTCCAGTCTCAGGGTGCCATCGGGAGCTCCCCCAGTGTTGGCGTTAGAGAAGTAATCCACCCGATACGGACTGGTGGTTGCCGTCTGCGCCTGAGCCATCCCGGCAAATACCACTAGCGCCAGGATCAAAGTACAGAGTACTGCTAACTTTCGTGTCATGTCGTTTCCTCCTTCGAGATAGCGCCGTCCTTAGGGGGAGGTCATAGGACCGTGAAAGTGGCGCCATTGCACTTTAGCCGCATATGGGGCTTTTACAAGTCCCCACATGCACTAACCCAATATCGCTAGCCCTTGGGGTCGGGTCAGCGAAAAAGCAGAGTTACCTGGAGCAGCGCGGAGAGCGGCTCGGGCTGGCTAAGATCCGGTATTAGTTCCGCAGGTGCAGATGCCCTTGCCGCTGCCGACAGCCCGGATCGCCCCGCACTGCTGGGCCAGCCTCTTTTGCTCGCTGGTGCCGAGGGAAGAAGCCTGGGAAGCAGTCTCCGTGAGCGCATTAGTAGTGCTCTGTATGTGCGTCGCCCACGCTTGGATCTCGCCATCCGGCACGAGCAAAATCGTGCTGGGAGGCGGGCATTTATCACTCGTCGGCGCGGCGGCTATCACCTTGATCATGCCGGTCGTCAGAATCACGCCGTTTACCGGGTTAGCGGTGAGATCGCTATCCACCGATAAAGTACGCAAACCGTCGGGAGTCTCCAGGCAACTGCAGCATTCCGACATCTCTTCGTTGGAATCAAATATAAAGACATCAGCACAAAGGTTTGCGCCCGCTGCAGCACCATCATTATCAAGTCTCAGAGTGGCGTCGGGTGCTCCACTCGTATTTGCGTTGTTGAAGTATTCGACTCTGTACGGGCTCTGCGCATGGGCCATACCGACTAGTCCTAGCAGCGCCAGCATCAAACCAGCTACCCCTAACTTTCGTGTCATGGCAGTTCCTCTTAGAAATTGCGGATTGTCAAACTCTAGTCCCGCAACTGACTTCCGCAAGTCCCCAGTTGAACTAACCCAATCTCGCTAAGCCTTACCTGTTCAAGGGAGCTTCACTTGGTGGATATTCAAGAAATAGCTGTCCGATTCGGGATCATAAAGGAGGCGCCAAACCAGTTTGCGACTCGTCGAGTCCATGGCGCGGAAAAGGTAAGAGCGGGCGGCAAGCTCCTTTCCGCCGACGGTAACATTGGTGCGATCCAAGCCCAGCGGGTGAATACCTAATGTAATCTTCACGTGGCTTTTGTCGGCGATGTCTTGGCAAATCAGATCGATGGTATCGGAGAAGGTTCTCTCCTGAGGTGCAAGAGTGATGAGCGCATCAAGCAACACCTGTTGCTGAGCTATTTTGCCCTGGCTATCGTGCGCCGCCGTTCCGATTACGTCGAAGACCGGCTCCTGCCTGTCTTTGTCTTTTCGCAACTCGAATCGCCCGGGATTATCAGATCGATCGTAGGCATCGATGAGCAATTGAAGTGTTTTTTGTTCATCGGGCACAGCATTCGGAGCGGGACCGCCAGCGAACTCCACCACGAAATTTCCCCCCGCGGGCACTCGGTGCTGGCCGTCGGGATGCGAGGATTTATCCTGCGTGCCTTTTGGTTCGATCACGTCCAGCTTGGAGATGTATTGTGGATCTTCGTAATTGACGCGCCATCCATACTTTTGTTGCAGCGCATCCAAGGCCTGTGCGAGCGGACGAGAGTCATTGGCAACGAGCCGAATTTTCCCCGCTGATTCGGAAATTGTGGCTTGTTTGGAATACGATCCTTGCGCACGCACCGTTTCGGAGTAGCAGAACAAAGAGAATATGCTGACAAAAAATCGAAGATAAAATACGCGCCTTCCAGCCATCATGTGTCCCCGCCCAAAGCAGAAAATCTGAAGACCACTTCAAAGATGCAATTTTGTCACGCGAATTGTAGCAAACTGACCCCAGCTCCAGGGAAAGGTCGCTGGACCGTAGATTTCCAGCTGGCTTGCAATGACCAACCCGGTTGGCTCGGTCGAATGGAGTAGTTCCTTCGAGCGATGCCATGAGCGCTGGCGAGGGCGTATAAGGCATAGACACGCAGGCCAAGAGTCGGTGAGGTGGTTATGAATGGGGCAGACGTACACGATGGGGACGAAGCTTGGATCGCAAAATACAGAGAAGCGCTGAAGATCACTCCAGTTCAGACGTCAAGTTTCACTAAGCTCCGCGTAGTCCTGAAGGACGCGTGTAACGTCGTCGTTTCGCGCTTTCGAAAGATTTTGGAAGGTTGGACTCGATCGCGTCGGCCGCAGTTAATTGCTGTGCGTGAAGCGACAACCATCGTGCAGCCGCAACCTTCCAGCGCAAAGAAGAATGAAACTGCGCCGATCAATAGGCCGATACTTAAGAAGCGAAAGCAAACGACCGGTCGGTTGAAACCGACCGCGGCAACCGAGAACCGCCGTGCGCAGCGACCGGCCTGACCTCGCAATCGACTCGTTAAGACGGAAAGCCGAGATCTGAGGCGGGCTTACTTCAGAGGAACGATATCGTTCGCTGTAGTCCATTCGCAGTAGTTCGATCGGTGTACTTCTTCTGCAACCCCCAAAAGAAGTAACTTTAATGAACTATTCAACTTGACAAGCCCAGCTTTTGTGCGACAATACTCCCGCCTTCTTCTACGCCCTCCGGAAGAAGTGCGAGATGACTTTCCTACCCCCAGGAAAGTGTTTACCTGATTTGACCCGCGGAAGTTAATGACTTTGCGCAGCAGCGAAAGGCAAGAAGCGAGTCCGTTGCCTCGCCGCTGGCTCTGTCAAGGCAATAACGTTGGAGGTCCCCCCGGACCTCGTGGCCAAGTCAATTCATCTGAGACGTCAGGCAACTGTGTGCCCCGTCTCCGAAAGTGGGGAAATTTTGGTGAATACAGCTCCGGCCCGTCCCGGTCTGATCGTAGTTGACGCATCGTTGAGTGTGGTCGCTTCTAACTCGGAGGCGCTTCAAATCCTCGCATTTCCAGACCGGCCCGAAAGCATTAATCATCCGGACCTCTGGCTGGCGAATAAGGTCCGTATGGACATTGTGGGTAAGCAGTCTTCTTCCCGAGTCGTCGGCGAGTTTCATTCGGCCCGGCGAACCTATCTTTGCCGTTCTTTTCCCGTCGACATCAAAGGAAATCGGAAGGCAGGGAACCACAAGAACGGTTCCAGTCCTTCGGATGGACTGCTAATCGTGATGCTCGAACGGAAGGGTAGTGAGGTGGTTATGGTTGCAGAAGTAGCGGAACGCTTTGGTCTCACCACCCGCGAACAGGAAACAGTGCAGTTTCTGCTGGAGGGCTACACCAGCAAAGAGATTGCCCAACGAATGAAAATCAGTCCCAACACGGTAAAAGCCTTTATCCGGCTGGTGATGGTCAAGATGGGTGTATCCACGCGCTCCGGAATTATTGGCAAGATAGCCGGCTCGCGGACTGGACTTGAATCCAACGCGGCGCGAGGTTTGTCGCGGGGTTAGTAATATCGGATTAGTGCGCTCGGAGAATTGTGGATGTACCGATTTCTTGTACAGTACCAGCTGCGCCATTTAAACCGAGCAAAGCCCTCTCCCCGGCTTGGCGGCGTATCTGAAGCAAACCATAGCAGGTCGAAACGCAGTTCTCGTGGTCTGTACGCCGCACTTTGGCGCTCTTTCCACTAAATCTAGCCTACGAAAGACTGGGGGGAAATTCATGTCGTTGTCAGGAAATCTTCTAAACTTTGGATTGGGCATCGCGCTCGTGGTGTCGAGCGTGGGCAGGATTGCCGCGCAGGAAGACACAAGCGTGGTGGCGGAGGTGGGCGGGGTCAAGGTGACGATGGCTGATCTCGAACGCGAAGAGTCCGCCAAACTCCTGTCGGCGCACTACCAATACTATCAAGCAGAGACTAGGGCGCTGAATGATCTGATCGACAAGAAACTGCTCGAGCAGAAGGCTAAGAGCGAGAACATTACGCTTGAGCAGCTGATCGACCGGGATATTAAGTCGCAGGTAAAAGATCCTACCGAAGATCAGATGAAGGTCTACTACGAGGGGCTGGAGATTGATCAGCCATACGACGCAGTTCGCGGAAAGATACTGGAAAAGATCCGTCAGCTGCGGACTGATAAAGTACGCGCCGCTTACGTGACCGCGTTGCGCGTCCAAACCACCGTGTCTATAAGTCTCGCGCCACCCCGGGCCAACGTGGACCTGCAGAACTCCGAAGTGCTCGGTCCGCCGAACGCGCGCGTGACCATGGTGGAATTTGCGGATTACGAGTGTCCATATTGCCAAAAGGTGGCATCCGACGTGAAAAAACTGCAGGCCGACCTGGGCGATCGAGTTGCGTTCACCTACAAGGATTTCCCCATTCATGCGCGCTCAGAAAAGGCTGCGGAAGCGGCGCGTTGTGCCGGCAAACAAGGAAAATTCTGGGAGCTCCACGACGAGCTATATCACAGCAAGGAATTGGACGTTGACCAACTGAAGGCGCAAGCCCGCACCTTGAAGTTGGATCCGTCCGAGTTCGATAAGTGCCTGGATTCGGGCGAGGAAGCTGCTGCTGTGGACAAAGACCACAAAGAGGGGGCGCGACTGGGGATCAGCGGTACTCCGAGCTTCTTCATCAATGGACATTTCCTAAGCGGCGCATTGGACTATGCCTCATTGCGACAGGTCGTCGAACAGCAATTGGCAGCTTCGGGTCAGGTTACGGCCAGCGCCGGTAGTAAGTAAGTTGTAAGAAGCCCTCCCCCAACCCTGTTCGCCCTGAACCTGGGGGTCCGAACCCGCATTCGGGCCCTCTTTCTCTAGCATGTGCTGGACTTTTCCCTCTGGTCGTGAGGCTTTATAGAAAAGTTTAGCCCAAATGGGTTATTGCGTAAGGTGAGTGAGCCGGGATAAGCTTCTGCCGCTCCAAGCCCCGCAGTTCCCCCAGCGGCCTGGAAATTAACCTCCCCTTAAGTCCCCCTGTTGCAGCCGTTCTCTATTTCGCCGTAGCGTAGGCGTCCGCAGTAAGGCGATTTACGCCCTGGCACCACGCGGAAGCGGTTGCTCAACGCTAAAGAACTGGTGCGCCTTGGTGCTTAGTCAAACTTGAAAAAAGGGAATGTTGTCGAGGGGGGTTATGTTAAGACGCGCGCTTTCAGGATTGGTCATGTACGCAATATTCGGAGCTCTGGCAGCCCATGCCGGACAATTTCTGGAGGCGCCTCAATACCCGGTCGGAGCCAGTCCCCAAGCGGTGGCATTTGGGGATTTCAGGAACGACGGCAATCTTGACGTGGTAGTCGCCAATTCTGGAAATCCGGGCGGCAACTCGATCAGCGTGCTTCTGGGAAACGGAGACGGCACGTTTCAGGCTCAAACGGTTTACACAACCGATACTGCCCCTGAGGGGATTGCCGTCGGAGATTTCAATGGGGACGGATACAAAGACATCGCGGTAACGAATTCCGGCAGTAACACCGTAAGCATTTTTCTGAACAAGGGCGATGGCACTGGTACCTTCCTGCCCAAAATCGATACCGCTACAGGCAAACAGCCGCAAGGAGTAGCCGTTGGCGACTTTAATGGAGACGGCAACCTCGATCTCGCCGTTACCAACGCGTCCGACGGCACAGTCGGAGTCCTCCTTGGGAAAGGTAATGGAACCTTCAGTGCGCAAGTTCCCTACACCACGGGATTCAATCCGTGGTCGATCGCCGTGGGCTGTGTTCACGCCAAACTTGCCGGCTGCACGGTCATGGATTTGGTGGTAGCAAACAAGAACAATAACGACGTCATTAGCGTTCTGCTAGGAAACGGTGACGGGACGTTCAAGAGTCAACTCCAATCCACCACAGGAAGCACCCCCGTTTCAGTCGCATTGGCCGATTTCAACGGCGACGGCTATCTGGATGTCGCAGTCGCCGACCAAGCAGGGAACGCGGTTAGCGTCATGCTGGGCATAGGAACAGGTTCCTTCCCAACCCACGTGGAATATCCCACTGCGGCTTTTCCGACTGCAGTGGCCGTGGGAGATTTCAATCACGATGGGAACATGGACTTGGCGGTATCCGCTGGCAACGGAAATACGGTCAGCGTGCTGTGGGGCCAGGGCACCGGAACGTTCGCAGGACAGGTGAATGCCGGTACGGGAGATATTCCGTACTCGGTGGTCGCAGCAAATTTTGCTAATCATAATGACGGTACGACCGATCTGGTGGCAGCAAATTCGGGCGGCAATTCCGTTAGCGTGATCGTGAGCAATGGAAACGAAACCTTTCAGACACGCACAGATTTCGATGCCGGCACCACTCCCCGCGCGGTTGCCACGGGCGACTTCAACTCAGACGGCGTTCCAGACTTGGTAGTGACGAATAGCAACTGTGCGAATTTTCCCACTTGCGGTGCGAGCACAATCTCAATCCTTCTGGGCAACGGCGACGGCACCTTTCAGGGGCCGGCCAGTTACTCCACCGGAACTGACACCTACCCTTATTACGTGGTCGTAGGAGATTTCAACGGCGACGGAATACAGGATATCGCGGTGGCAAACTACGCTACCAATACCGTCAGTGTGTTCTTGGGAAACGGCAGTTCTGGCACCTTCCAGCCACACATTGATACCTCCACCGGTGGAGAGGAGCCAACCTCGATCGCGACCGGAGACTTCAATGGTGACGGCAAGCTAGACATAGCGGTGACGAATTTCTATACCAATAATGTAAGTGTGCTCTTAGGGAACGGCGATGGAACATTCACGCCAGCGAGCGGGAGCCCCTATGCGGCAGGCAACGGTCCTATATCGGTGGCGGTGGCGGAATTCGGCGGAGGTCAGATTGACCTGGTAGTGGTGAACGAGACGGACAGCACTGCTGGCGTTCTCGTCGGCAATGGCGATGGCACTTTTCAGCCCCAGTCGAAGCATCCGACGTATTCGACGGGGAGTGGGGGAAACCCGCTTTCGGTAGTGGCCGGGGCTTTTGGCGGGGTTGGCAGCCTTGATCTGGCGGTCGCCGACTTCCTCACACAGGAAGTGAGCGTTCTGCTGGGAAACGGAGACGGGACGTTCCAGGCCGTCAAGTATTACGCGACAGGCAATGCGAATCCCTCATCGATTGTCTTCGCAGACTTCAATGGCGATGGCAATCTTGATTTGGCCCTTACCAGCACTCCTTTGGGCAGCGCTCCCGGAAACCTGGTGAGTCTGCTCTTCGGCAATGGGGATGGCACTTTCCAACCCGCATCGTCCTCAACGCTGTTCGGAACTGGATCGGAAGCTTACTCCGCCGTGGTGGGTGACTTCAACGGAGACGGCGCACAGGATCTGGTTGTCGCCAATGGCGTGAGCAATACCGTCAGCGTGTTGCTGAACACACAAGGCACTGCCATGAGTCTGGTGCCTTCGCTGAATAATTTGATGTACGGCGAGTCAGTCACGCTTACTACAACCGTGGCGGCGAGTGTATCCAATGGTATGGGAGCGCCTACAGGCAGCGTGACGGTGATGAATGGAAGTACGTTTCTTGGTTCCGGAAACCTGGCAAACGGAGAATACTCCGTGAGCACCTCGACCCTGCCCGTCGGAGCGAATTCGCTGTCGGCGGTTTACACCAGCAACAATGGTTATCAGAAACACACGGTAAAGCTTACTCAAACGGTGCAGAAGGCAGGCACGACCACGGTATTAACCCCTTCTACCACCTCGTCCACTTTGAATCAGTCGGTGACCTTTATGGCCACGGTCAGCCCAAACACGTCTGGCCAGCCGACCGGCACGGTGACGTTCTCGGACGGAACCACGCCGCTGAGCAGTCCGGCGCTGAGCGGAGGAGTAGCGACCTTGGCGATCTCGACGCTGGCGATTGGGACCCACACTATCACCGCAGCTTACAGCGGCGACGGCAACTTCAACGTCAGCACTTCAAGCGTTGTCAATTTGGTAGTGGCGGCTGCCGTGCCCAATTTCGGCCTGTCGTCTTCGCCGGCGTCGCTTTCGGTCGCTGCCGGGGCGTCGGGACAATCCACCATCACAATCAGCCCGTTAGGGGGCCTCAACCCTTCGACCGTGGCTTTGACCTGCAGCATTTCGACCACCTTAAGTCCGGCGCCTACCTGCTCGCTGGGAGCGATCTCGGTGGCCAATAACACCGGCAGTTCGATGCTGACCGTAGCCACGACCGGCGTTCAGGCTGCACTGGCTCCCGCTCCAGAGCACGGCTCACGGTGGCTTCTCGCCCTCGGTCTGCTGATGCCGGCCATGTTGCTGAGTGCGGCGGGATTGGGGACGCCAAGCCGTAGAAAGCTTCTGGGTGTCTGTCTCATCTTTCTGGTACTGAGCGGATGCTTGTTGCAAGTGGCCTGCGGCGGTTCAGGATCAAACAGCACTCCACCGCCTGCGACCAAGACAAGTACTCCAGCCGGCACTTACACCGTCACGATTACGGGGAATGCCAGCGGCGAGCAGCACACCACGTCGGTTTCGCTGACGGTGCAGTAAAGGCCGGGTTGTAGCGGGGCTAGTCGTGGCCCTCGCTGCACGCAAGGAATTCGGAGCACCCACACCATGACAGCAGAGCGATCAGTCATGAAGGGTGCCGAGCTCGGCTCGGGTTTCAACCCTTCGACCAAACTCGTCACGAGCGATCCTCCCGGATAATGAGAGTTCTGCCGTTGCTGCAGCTCGGCCTGGCTATCCCGCCAGCGCATTATGTCTGCGGATCGATCCCAAATACAGCGCGCAACAGGGAAGCGATCCAAGGAATTATGCCCGACTGTTCGATAAGACAGTGCAAACGGCTGGTCAGCAGAGGTTTCTGTACTCGATGGTGGGTAAATGCTTAGAGACGGTTCACTACAGTGGATGTTTTCCGGGATGGTGAGCGAAGTTGCTAGCTTGCCTTGGCGGGATTGTCAGACACTCGAATGGAGAAGTTTACCGTAATCGTAGCTTTGGTCTCGACCGGCTGTCCGTTCTGCAGATAAGGCTTGAAGCGCCACTCGCGAACCGCCTGCTGGGCCGCAGCAGTCAGGATCGCGGGGCCGCTGATCACGCGGAGGTTTTGGATGGTGCCGTCCGTTCCCACGACCGCCTGCAACACCACCGAACCTTGAACCCTGGTGTGCTGTCCGAGCAAGGGATAGGTCAAATCGGTGGATGAAAGACGCTCGCGGTCGGCGGCGTTGGTCGGCTGACCGATCACAGAAGTCGCGGCCGCTGGCAGGCGGCTCGAAGCGCCCGGGATCTCCACTTTCGCGATGTTGCTTCCCGGATGGACCGTGCTGTGAGTGTCGCCGGCGATTACCTCGACGTCCAGCGGCGGAAGGACGGCCCGCTTGGTCACGATGGCGGGAGTCTCCGAGTTCGGAACTTCCTTGGATGACGGTGCAACCACCGCCGCGGTGGAAGTCTTGGTAGCAGGCCGGCTCTTCGGAACAGCCGGTGCCACTGGTACTTCTGCGGTTTTGGCAGGAGCAACAGCCGCCTGCGGTTTCGGGACGTTCTCGGTGTATGTGCCGTCAGCTTCGTTCCCGTCGTCCGAACCAAACCAGAAATCCCGATCCCTGACGATAACGACGGCAAGAGCAGCTACCAGCAAACCCAAGGCGATCAGCAGCCGGCTGCGTTCCCTCATGGCGAGACCCGTCCTTGGCTTACCAAGCTCCGTTTTTGCGTCTAGCTCTCGCATTTCGCGTCTTTCGATCCGTCAAGAACCTTCTTAAATTGCACTCAATCGAGAGTGCCATTACCAACCACCCGTATCTTGAGGCCATTAGTACGCTATGACAATGGCACGATCCGGGAAACTATGGCCCAAGAGTGCCAGAAAGGGCCTCCCAGAGCACTCTTGCTGCGTGACCTGGATCACAGCCCCTTGTCCAGCCCTTTCGGTAAAGTATGGTCACGTATGGGCGGATTTTCCATTCTCACCAACCGAAAACGCGCCGTGGTCGCCTTGGTGCACTCCGTCGTATTCCTGTTGATCGCGGTGCGGCAGATGGTGGCCGCCAATCCCGCCTCCGGCATCTGGGTGCCGTCTACGGTACCCACCGGCACATGGATCCTCTGCGGAGTCTTTGCCGTCGTCTCCTCTATTCTTCTCTGGCTCTTCGTGATTTCGCGCGGATGGATGGAAAAATTCTACTTCGGATTTTGCACGGTCAGCGCCAGCTCAGGCCTTCTCCGAACTGCCGCGGGCGATCAAGCGTTTCACGCTGGTATTTATATAAGAGTGATTATGCTGGTCAGCGCGGTTCTGGTGGGAATGCTGATCGTCCGCGAGCACTCGCGCGAAGCCCCGGAGTGCGCCGAGACCAGTTCGTAAGCATCCCCTTTGATCTTAATCGTTACTCCAGGTCGGGATCACGAGCTACTAGCCGTGTGTTTGCCATGCGCACTGTTTCCTCAAACCAGTTCTTCGGGCGCAACGTGTATTATCGCGGCATGGGATGCGCCGCGGTGCCGGACGTCACTGCCTTCATTCTGGCTGGCGGCAAGAGCACGCGCATGGGCAGGGACAAGGCTTTTGTTGAATTCGAAGGCCGAACTTTGCTGGGGCGGACGCTCGAGTTGGCTCGGTCGGTAAGGCTCGATGTACGAATCGTCGGAGACCACGAGAAGTTCGCTTCGCTTGCCCCGGTGGCCGAAGACATATTCCGCGACCGAGGTCCTTTGGGTGGAATTCATGCTGCTTTGCGGGCTTCGCAGACGGAGCTCAACCTGATGCTGGCGGTGGACATGCCGTTTGTCGCTGCCGCATTTTTGAATTACTTAATTGGCCAAGCGCGAAGTGCGCCACAGGCAACGGTGGTCGTTCCCCGCACCGGCGGACGCTGGCAACCACTGTGCGCCGTTTACCGCCGGGAATTTGCTGATACCGCTGAAACTGCGTTGCTTGCGGGGCAGAACAAGATCGATTTGCTCTTTGCCGTAACCAAAACCCGAGTGATCGAGGAAGAAGAATTGAAACGCGGCGGATTCTCGTGGGATATCTTCCGAAATTTGAATACTCCCGAAGAATTGGAGGCGGGGCAGCGAAGCAGTTAAAATCGTTTAGCGTAAGCGTGATTCCCGAGAGCCAAACGAATGCCTGAAACCGCCATCCAGCCTTATATCGAATTCCGCGAGGTCTGCAAAGCGTTCGGCGACAAAGTCGTTCTCGATCGAGTCAGTTTCAATGTGATGCCCGGTGAGACCGTGTGCATCCTGGGGCGCAGCGGCGTGGGCAAATCGGTTTCCCTGCAGCTTCTCATGGGGTTTCTCAAAGCGGACTCCGGACGGGTGATCGTCGCGGGCCAAGATATTACGGGCCTTTCGGAGGATCAACTGGAAGCCATAAGAAAGAAAGTCACTATGGTCTTTCAGAATGGAGCGCTTTTCGATTCGCTGACAGTCGGCGAAAACGTGGCGTTTCCGCTGCGCGAAAGCCGTGAGCTCTCTGAAGAGCAAACCTATCAGATCGTCGATGGCTTGCTGCAGATGGTGGGCGTAAAAGAAATGCGCGACCTGTTGCCCTCGGATCTCTCGACGGGAATGAAACGGTCCGTGGCCATTGCCCGAGCCCTGGCGGCGCGGCCGGAATGCGTTCTCTACGATGAGCCCACGACGATGGTGGACCCGCTGATGGCGCAACTGCTCGGAGATCTGATCAAGCGGCTCAAGCTCCAACTGAACCTGACCAGCATCGTGGTGACGCATGATATGCGCCTGGCGCAGAAGTTGGCCGATCGCGTCGTCTTCCTCTACGAAGGCAAGGCGATTTTCTTCGGTCCTTACGGCGAGATGGCGAAATCCGATGAGCCAATCGTGCACGAGTTCCTGGAGTTGGACGAACTGAAGGTGGGCTGTTAGCGAGTGCTGAGTTCAGATTCCATCTTCTAGGTTTTCTTGGCGTAGCCGCTGCAAGCAAGGACCGGAAGCCGGGGATACTTCTCAAATCTGGCGTCGCTGAAAGAAAGCTGGCATTGCAGGAACGTCGAACCTCGGTCCGACTTGATAATCCGGGCATGCGCGCAATCTGCGCACAATCCCCACTTCGGCGAGTTCTTGTTTTCTTCTTGAACCGAGAACATACGTCGAGGCTGAGGGCGGCCCGTTGGTTTGCCTAGAAGCCCTGCCGCACCAGTTCTTCCACCGTGAGCGAACTCTCGGTCGCCTCGCGGGTCATCATCTTTTCGACATACTTCGCAATCAGATCCGCTTCGAGGTTGACGGGATCGCCGGGCTGCAACGAGTTCAGGTTGGTCATCTCGACCGTGTGAGGGATGATGGCAATGGTGCAGGTTCGGTCTTCCAGCTTTGCGACCGTGAGGCTGATGCCCTCGATGCTGATCGAGCCTTTGTAGACGGTGTACTTCTCTATCTCAGGGGGCAACTCAATGCGGAGCCACCAATTTTCAGAGTTCGCGATGCGCTCAAGTTCGATGAGCTTACCTACGCCATCCACGTGGCCTTGTACGATGTGACCGCCGAAGCGGCCGTCGGCCTTCATCGGTAACTCCAGATTTACCAGCGCACCCTCGTGTATGCGCGAAAAGGATGTAAGTCCCCAGGTCTCGGGGGCCAAATCAGCGCAGAATGAACCTGGCTTGATGTCGAGCGCAGTGAGGCAAACGCCGCTGACCGCGACGCTGTTGCCGGGTTTCAGTTCCTTCGGAGTATTCGTGGCAGTGATGGTGATGCGGCGATTCTCGCCGTGCTGTTCGATGCGGTTGACGCGTCCCACTTCTTCTACGATGCCAGTAAACATGGGGACCTCGATAGATGACCAAACATCATAAACCCACTACGGAGGCGCGAAGACACGTTTCTTCTTGACTCCGTGCTTCAGCCATAAAGGCATTACTCATCGTACGGATTGCGCAAATACCCTTCGACGGCGAAGTCGTCTCCAAAGCGGTGCAATTGAAGATGCTTTAGAAGGAGCGTTTCCTCCATTTGACGGAATCTATCTCCGGCGGCAAATGAAACGGATTCCTCGCTCGCCAGAATCTTCGGAGCGTAATAGAAAAAAACTTTGTCGACGATTCCGGAAGCGAGCGCCATCCCGTTGATCGTCGCTCCTCCCTCGATCATGAGGCTGGTCACTTCCAGTTGTCCGAGGCGGCGCAAAATCGAATGAATGTCGGGACGGCCGTCGCTCGCGGAGGGAAGCTGTTCTACGCGAATGCCACGTGCCTCCAAATCTTTCTTTTTCTTCTCCTCGCCTGAGGAACAGAAAATCAGCACGTCATTTGCGGCGCCCTCGTTCGCGACGCTCTGCACCAGCCGCGATTCCAACGGCAGGCGTAAGTGCGAATCGAGAATCACGCGCAATAATGGTCGGCGGCGCGGGTGTCCGCTGCGGTCGGTGAGCAGCGGGTCATCCGCCAGAATCGTGCCCACACCAACCAGGATGGCATCGCTTTGGTGGCGCTGTTCGTGCACATGGGCCCGTGCGGCTTCGCCAGTGATCCATCCACCAGCAGGAATCCCGGCTACCCGCTTCGCCTCAGCTCCCGGAGGCGGAACGATTTTGCCGTCTAACGTCATCGCTGCTTTCAGGGTCACGAGTGGAACACCATGGCGAATATAGCGTGCGAAGGCCTCGTTCAGACGGCGTGCTTCGGCTTCCATCCGTCCAACTTCCACGTGGACGCCGGCCACGCGCAACTTCTCAAAGCCGCGGCCGCTCACTTTTGGGTTGGGATCGGGCATGGAAGCTACCACCCGACGAATTCCGGCGGCAATCAGAGCGTCGGTGCACGGGGGAGTTCGGCCCTGATGCGAGTGGGGTTCAAGATTGATGTAGAGCGTTCCACCGCGTGCCTTTTTACCAGCCTGTTCGAGAGCAAGTACCTCCGCGTGCTTCAAGCCATCGTAAGTGTAAGCACCCGTGCCTACGATTGTTCCTTGCACGTCGACGATCACCGCGCCCACGTAAGGATTGGGCGACGCTAGAGCCAAGCCTTGTCGCGCCAGTTCATCCGCGCGATGCAGGAACCGCTCGTCAGTGGAATGGTCGGGCATCTCAGATAAGTTGCATTAAGCGCAGCGCTACGGGGACACTGAGACTTAAGAAAGAATCGGAGTTACCTTCTCCGTGCCTCTGTGTCTCTGTGGTAAGAAATGGCCCTATTCGAACAGCGAATCCACAAACTCTTTCGGATCAAAAGGCAGCAGATCGCCAACTTTTTCGCCCACACCGACAAATCTCACCGGGAGGCCCAACTCGCGGGAGATGGCCACAACCACGCCACCCTTCGCCGTGCCATCGAGTTTGGTGAGCACGATGCCCGTCACGCCCGCCGACTGCGTGAACAGCCGCGCCTGCTGCAAGCCGTTTTGACCGGTAGTTGCGTCCATGACGAGAAGCGTCTCGTGCGGCGCTCCCGGAATAATGCGCTGCGCGGTACGGCGCATTTTCTCGAGTTCGGACATGAGGCTGGTCTTGGTGTGCAGCCGGCCTGCCGTGTCCACAATGACGTAGTCTGTCTTGCGCGCCGTCGCTGCCTGCAACGCGTCGAACAGGACGGCTGCGGGATCACCGCCGGGCTTCGTCTTGATCACTTCCGTGCCGGTCCGGGTGCCCCATATTTCCAGTTGATCGATCGCTGCTGCGCGAAACGTATCAGCGGCGCACAGCAAAACATTCTTGCCCTGCGATCGAAACACCTGCGACAACTTGCCGATGGTCGTCGTCTTGCCCGTTCCGTTCACGCCTACCACCAGAATCACCTCTGGCGTGCCATCCACTCTTTGGACAGGGCGGGTATTCGCAGCGTTCAGAATGTTCAGCAATTCTTCTTTCAACAGGCGCTTTAGTTCCTGTACATCCTTGATCTGTTTGCGGTCGGCTTTATCGCGCAGCTTGCCCAAAACCTCCTGAGTGGTTGTGGTGCCGAGGTCTGCCCCGATGAGCGTGGCTTCCAGATCGTCCAGCGTATTGCGGTCAATTTCCTTACCAAGAAAGACGACTTCTTCGATTCGCTCAGCGAGATTCTCCCGCGTGCGCGTGACCGCCTGTTTCATGCGCTCGAAAAGGCCGGCTTTCTTTTCTTCCGTGCTGCCAAACAGAGTTTGAATCATGAGAAATCCCAAAGCTCGATTATAGCGGTCAGCGAGCTTGCGTTCGCTACTACGCGGAGAGACGGCAGAAATGGTTAGACGCGGGTTCTTTCGAGATTGACGGCTTCTGCGCTGGGAGCCGCCGCAGCAGGAACTGGTTCCAGCGCATTTGGGGTAGCAGGCGCCGCCACCGGTCTCTTGATAGAGAGGCGCTGAATGCGGATTTCGCCGCGCCGGTAAACCGCCAATAACGCCGCCACCGCTTCAGGAGCAAGCCGCTTGCCGGCCAGATTCTGAATGATCTGTAACGCCTCTTCCGGAGTGTGTGCGTGCTGATAAGGACGATTGGTGGTCAATGCATCAAAAGTGTCGGCCACCGCGATAACGCGCGCCAGCAGAGGGATCTGATCGCCTTGGAGGCCATAAGGGTAGCCGCGGCCGTCCAGCGCTTCGTGGTGAAGTTCGATACCGGGGAGCATTTCGGCAAGCTGGGTTACGGGCCGCAAAATATTGGCACCCTTTGTGGTGTGAGTCTTCATGACCTCAAATTCTTCTGCGGTCAGTGCGCCCGGCTTCTTCAGGATATGGTCTTCGATGCCAATCTTGCCTACATCATGGAGCTGGGCGGAGATCTGTAGGGTCTCCATAAACTCCGCGTCCAAGTTTAGTTCTTTGGCGATCATCAGCGAGTAACGCGTGACGCGATCGGAGTGACCGCGAGTATAGGGATCCTTCTCGTCGACCGCGCCTGCCAGCATCTGAATCGAACCTAGGAACAGGGCACGATTTTCTTCCGCCGCTCGCTTCAAGTCTTCGACGAAGTGTTCGAGATCCTGCGACATGGTGTTGAACGTCTCGGCCAGTTCGCCGATTTCCGTCCGGCTCAATAAGTGAACTCGCTGAGAAAAGTCTCCGCGGGCCAAAGCGCGGCTGGACTGCGTGAGTATGTGTAGAGGATTCGTAATTCTGCGGGCAGCAAAGATACTGACACCGATGCTGAGCAGAACCGCCAGCAGCGCCAGCAGACGTGCGGTGCGCTGCATTTCGTAAACTCCGCGGTAAGCTTCACGCCGCGGTTTCTGCACCACCACCGCCCAATCGAGCGCGGTGACCGGGCTATAAGTGCCGAGCATTTCCTCACTGTTCTTGCCTTCCTGGACAGCGAACTCCTTGGTAGCGGCCAACTGCGCCTTGTTGCCCTCATCCACAAAATTACGGACGATCTCAAGGCTCTTCATATCCTGGCCAGTCACATATTGTGGAGTGCCCGCTGCCACGAGTCGACCCTGCGCGTCCACGACGTAAGGAATCAAGCCGCCGCCGCTCACCTCATGCAGCCGGCGAATCAGGAATTGCAGATCCACGACCGCGCCCACCATGCCTAGAAAACGTCCGCCGTAGCTCACCGGACTGCTGACCAGTACAACCGTCCTCGAAGTCTTGCCATCTTCCACCTGGAGTGCCTGGCCGTTGTAGGCGCGCCCATCGCGGGCGGCATCGAATGCGTGTTGCAACTCGCGCTGCAAGAAAGCATCCGGAGCGATTCGTCCCGCGGAAATGCCCTTGGCGTCGGAGTTCAACAGGGTGGCATAGGCAAGTTCGTCGGAGGAAGAAACAAAATTCTCGAGCAGAGCGCGCAGCTCCGGCGCTTCAATGTTCTTGCTGCCGATATCCCCGCCGCTCGCCACCTGAATCGCCGAGGAAAGATTCGCCAGCATCATCCGCAGGGAGCGTTCGTGTTGCGAGAGGTCGTCCGCCAGCGACCGCGTTACCGTATTCTGCAGCAGCATCTCGTTGGTCTTCAGGCGGTCGCGGTTAATCGCCTCAACTTGAGCCGAGTAGAAGTACATGGGCACGATGCTGATCACCAGCAACACGCCGAGGATTACGTACAGAATGGGAATGCGCGCCGGACTGGGCGTTGGAGTAGACGAGTCGCTCCCCGGACTCAGTTCGGAAGCGCCGTCGATCGAAGTGGCGGCGGATTTCACAGGTATCTATAGAATTTTAGTGGGCCGAGAGCGGTTGGAGGCGAAATCCGTTGTCTTTTGACATTACCAAAGTGTCTTTCCGGGCTTACCGCTGGCGTGGGTTTGGCAACACAAGGTACCGCGCGGCCTATGTTTTCAGGGTTTCGCTTTTGCTGCTGCGGGTCATTAGCTCGTAAATCGCGTCGCGCGGAGACTTGCCATCGTGCAGAATAGCGTGCATTTGTTCGGTGATCGGCATCTCAACGCCGCGGGCGCGAGCCAGGCCCACCGCGGCCGTCGTGGTAAAAACTCCCTCTGCAACCATGCCATGCATCCCGGCAAGTATCTCCGGCAGTTTTCTCCCCCGGCCGAGTTCTACGCCAACACTGCGATTGCGGGAGAGCCCCCCCGTGCAAGTTAGCACCAAATCGCCCAGACCAGCCAGGCCGGCCATAGTTTCTGCTCTGCCGCCGCAGGCCACGACAAGCCGGGTCATCTCTGCTAATCCCCGCGTGATCAGAGCAGCGACCGAATTGTGTCCCAAGCCAAGGCCGGCGCTGACGCCGGCGGCAATCGCAATCGTATTCTTCAGCGCCCCGCCCAGCTCCACGCCGATCGGGTCGTGGTTGGTGTAAATGCGAAAGCTGGCATTGCTGAACTCCTGCTGCACGGTGCGCGCAAGTTCGGCATCGTGCGATGCGATGCTGATCGCCGTTGGATCTCCGCGTGCCGCTTCGATCGCGAAGGATGGCCCAGAGAGCGCTCCAATCCGGGGTGCAGGCACGTCATGTGAATGGATCGCGTGCGCGATCACCTCGGTCATGCGCAGCAGGGAATTCTCCTCCAATCCTTTGGTCGCACTGACGATCATCGTCTCTGGCTGCAGATGCGGCCGCATCTGGACGAATAGCTCGCGGCAATGCTGCGACGGCATGACGCTTACCACGATGGCAGCACCGTCGAGCGCTTCAGCCAAGTCATTGCATGGCTCTACGCAGGCTGGGATAGGCAGGCCGGGGAGGAATTTTTCATTGACCCGCTGCTGCGCAATACTCTCATAAACTTCCTGTTCGTGAGCCCAGAGGCGAATCCGGTGCGTCCCTTTCCGCCCCAGGATGATCGACAGCGCAGTCCCCCACGCTCCCGCGCCGATGACCGCGATCTCGCTCATGCGCGCTTCGCTCCCAGACGGCTTTCCGTACCGGCAAACAGCCGGTGGATATTTTCATGATGCTTGGCGATGATGAGCAGGGAAGTAAACGATATAAATGCCAGGGCCAGCGGCGAGTTGCCATACGCTTTCATTCCGACGACAAAAAGCAAAAAGGACGCGACAGCAAGGATAGATCCCAGCGATACATAACGAAAAATAACCACCACCACGACGAAGACGCCGGCTGCCGCGACCACGGCCTTGGGGGCGATCACAATAAATGATCCCAGTCCCGTCGCAACTCCTTTCCCACCGCGAAACTTCAGCCATACAGGAAACATGTGGCCGAGCACCGCGAACAACGCCGCGACTGCCATCGCCAGCCGGGGATTAATACTAGCCATGCCACAGAAGAAGCGATATGTCAGTTCTACGGCCGCGGTTCCTTTCAGCGCATCGAGCAGCAGGGTCACAACTCCTAATATTGGCGATTTGCGGGAGACATTCGTGGCCCCGATATTTCCGCTGCCACTTTGACGCACATCCTCTCCACGAAAAATGCGGACGAGCAGATATCCGAAGGGAATTGATCCCAGTAGATAGCTCGCGGCGGCAATCAGAACCAGTGTGGACATGAAGTGAGTTGATCTTTAGTGCAGAGGGAAACCTGCCAGCTTCGTATATTTCGAGCCGCCCGGCGCCAATTGGCTCTGATAAAGAAAAAACTCGTGGGCCGTCATCGTACCAAACTCAGGAGCAGGCAAGGCCACGAGTTTTTCCTGCAGGCGCTGAAAAGTGGAATTCGGGCCGTCTTTCTTTTGCCTGCGCGGCGAGCCTGAACCTCTGGCGCCCCGCGCCAGCGTCAAGTGCGGACTGAAAGTGTGCTCTTCTTTCGGGATGCCCAGTGACGCGAGCGTTGCGTCCACAGTTGCCGCCAGATAGGCCAATTCTGGCCCGGCTTCAATTCCGATCCAGAACACTCGTGGCTCTCGCGCACCGGGAAAAAATCCATAACTACAAAACCTCATTTCGATCGCCTCGGCATCAATCGTTGCCAACGATTGCTTGATTCGTTCAACATCCTCCTCAGACCTTTCGCCTACGAATTTCAGCGTGACGTGCAGCGACTCAGGCCGCACCCAGCGCACATCAGGAGCAAACCCGCGAACGCCCTCGAGAAAGCGGGCAATTCGATTCCGTATGTCGTCGTTCATATCGAGCGCAACGAAGAGGCGCATAGGACAGCTTCTAGCTTCTAGCCACTAGCTCCTGGCGTGCAACGTGAAGCGAGAAGCTGGCGGCATTTCCTTCACATCAACTTTCTGCGCACCATATCGAGCGCCAGCGTTGTCGCAAACCAGCGGATGCGTTTGCGATCACCCGGGAAGTTCCTTTCGATTACTTCGGTCCCGTTCGCGCCGGCCAAGGCGTGGAACACCAATCCCACAGGCTTTTCCGGGGTTCCTCCCGAAGGCCCAGCAACGCCCGTGATACCGACCCCAAGCGTCGCCTCGCAACGATAGCGGATTCCCTCTGCGAGCGCGGCCGCGACTTCGCGGCTCACCGCTCCGTGGCGCTCAATCATGTCGGCGGGTACTCCCGCCAGTTCAGTCTTTACGGCATTAGAGTAGACGATGGCGCCTCCGGCAAAATACCGCGAACTGCCACCCACGGAAGTGATTCTTTCGCCCAACAATCCCCCAGTGCAGGATTCCGCCACAGCCACGGTCGCGTTGCGCATCTGCAACCAGTAGCCAACAATTTGTTCGAGCGACTGGCCGTCGCGTGAGTACACGGCGTCGTCGAGTTCCTCCTCGACCGCGTCGGCCGCTTCATCCACGCGTGCCTGCGCCGCTTCCAAAGTGTCGGCACGCGATTTGAAATGCAACTGGATCTCTCCTGCTCCCGCCAAAATCGTGGTCTGCACATCCGCAAATTGTTGGTAGATGGGCGACACGCGCGCATCAACCAGAGATTCTCCCAGCATGGCGACCTTTAATACGCGAGTAGCCAGGAACGCCGTGGGCAATTTGGCGCGCAGTCGTTCACGGCACTCCGCTTCGAACAGTGCTTTCAGTTCGTGGGGAGGTCCCGGCAACAGGATGACAATGCGCTCACGCCCGTCGAACTTGCCGCTGATCCATTGCCCGGGCGCGGTTCCGTTGGGATTCGGTAGGACGGTTGCGCCCTCAAGAACGTCCGCCTGCTTGGCGTTATTCGGAGACATCTTCCAACCGCGCGCGGCGAAACGCTGTTCGATACGATTGAGAATTTCTTCGTCGCGCCGCAAACAGACGCCCAGGGCTTGGGCCACAGCCTCGCGGGTAAGATCATCCTCGGTAGGGCCCAATCCGCCGCTGAAAATCACGATCTCCGCGCGGAACAGCGCGTGCTGCGCGGCTGCCACCAGACGGCCGAAGTCGTCCCCCACAACCGCCTTGAAGATCACTTCAACGCCCAGTTGATTGATCTGCTCCGTGAGATAGAGCGAATTTGTGTCCATGCGGAAGGGCGTGAGTAGCTCAGAGCCTACCGCGATGATCTCGGCGTTCACGGGTAGAAGTGTAAATGAAAAAGGCGACAGACGGGCCAGACTCAACCGACGGAGAAGACGCTCGCGTGCACTTACTCGGGCAAAAGTGGTAACCCTTGTGTATTCCAGGAAAGGTGATGCACTGCGTCGGTGGTCGCGAGAATCACGCTGCGACCCGGCGCGAAAGCCAGTCCGACCAAGCCGTGGCCGGCAACTTCAAGGCTCGCGTTGCCTTCTGCCGTGATCTTCACGATGCCGCGCTTACCCGAGAGCGACGCCGCCACATACAGATTTCCAACCGAGTCAAAAGCCAGGCCTTGCGGGCGTCCCAGGCCGCGGAAGAATTTGTGCACCGTCCCTTGGGGGTCAATTCTGTGTACCGAATCAAAGCTCGACGTGGTCGGCCCCGTCACGAACAAGTCCCCTTGGGGCCCGAACGCCAGGTGATACGCGGATACGCTCGGTTCCAGCGTGGCGAAAACGAAGACTTGCTGATCGGGGCCAATCTTGAATATCGTTCCGCTGCGGTCTCCCACATAGAGATTCTGATTTCGATCGAATGCGATGCCGGTGGCGACCCCCATTCCCTCTGCATAAGTGGTCATGGTTCCGTTTGGCGCTACGCGATAAACCGCGCCATCGTGGCGCGAGGAAACGTACATCTGTCCCTGGCGGTCGAACGCGATCGAGGTCGCGTTCATCATCTCCGCGACAAACGGCTTAACGGCGTAGTTGGTATCAATCTTGAAGATCGCGACCGGGACTTTTTGTCCGCGGGAGCCGGAGAACGTGGCGTAGATGTTTCCTTGAGCGTCGAGCGCCGGATTGGTTACTGGGTGCAGATTTTCGGCGATGGGCACAGCGACCTTCACCGTATGCGCGTTGCTAACGTGACCATCGGTCGCTACTACTACCGGACCTGAAGTGGCTCCTTCCGGAACGCGAGCGACCACAAACGTGTCTGAACTGATTACAATTCCGCCCTCGACTTCTCCAAACTGCACGCGCGGACGCTGCCATTCCGGCGGCCGCAAACCTGAACCCGCAATGCGGACTTCGCCGCCGGCCAGCGCCAGAACCGGCGAGACGGATTCGATGCGCGGTCCGCCATTCACGTTTTTCTTGCCCAGGATGCGATCGGAAAATCCCATGAAGAAGATACTCGCACTATCTTAGAAGACCAAAGTGCAGAAAGAGATGCACAACTACCAGAGCGTACAGACCGGCGGCAATATCGTCCAGCACGATGCCGGCGCCCTCCGGAATCGCCTCCAATTGTCGCACCGGCGGTGGCTTGACGATGTCGAAAGCACGAAAAAGTATAAAACCCGCGAGAAAAGATTTCCATGCGAGCGGCACGGCGATCAGAGCCACTAACTGACCTGCTACTTCATCAATCACCACAAACTGGGGATCTTCTTTCCCCGCGCCGCGCGCGACCCGCGTAGCCGCCGGAATTCCGATCAGCGCGACTAGCACAGCCAGGGCGATTGCAATTGGCGTTCGTAGTGCAGGCGAAAAGGCATGCGCCAACACTGCCCACAGCAACACGGTCGCCAGCGATCCCCAGGTACCCGGCCCCGGCCGTAGGTGCCCGATGCCGAAGAACGTGGCGATTACCGTGGCCCATAGAGGAGTTCGGGGCCTCGCCCCCGCGTCAGCCGGCGAGAGCCCCGCGCTACCATCGGCTTCTGCACCTGCGATCTCGGAAGGCTGCTTCACGAATCTTCGTCCGGATCTTCGGGAGTGCTCTCTTGGATCTGCTCTTCCGAATCCGTAACCGGCGACGGAATCACGTAGGCGCCGCTCGCCCATTTGCCCAGATCGATCGTGCGGCAGCGGTCGCTGCAGAAAGGGAATTCTGCGTTGTCGCTCTTGACCGCTTTCTTGCAGATCGGGCAACGGAGCTTGAGCGTGCGTTTGCGAGGCATGTCAGCGGATACTCTCAGGTCCTGCCGAGTCGAACGAGACTTTAAAACAAACTATAGAATCTTCGCCACCAGATCATAATCGTGAGCCTCCGTGATCTGGCAGCGATAAAATTCGCCTATCTCGGGAGTGGTCTCCGAGGGAAAGTCGTTCACGAAGACCTTGCCGTCAATCTCGGGCGCATGCATCGGCGTGCGGCCTTCCATGAGCAGGTCGGTCTCTTCCGACATTCCTTCCATCAACAGATCGAACTCCTGTCCCACCAGCACTTTCTTTTTCTTCTTGCTGATCTGCCGCTGGATTCCCATCAGGTGCTTCCGCCGGCGCTCGATTTCAGCGGACGAAAGCTTCTTGTCCAATCCATACGCATCGGCCCCCTGCTGGTCGGAATAGGAGAAGGTTCCCATCCAGTCAAATCGGGCCTCGCGCACGAATGCGCACAGTTCTTCGAATTCTTTTTCAGTTTCGCCGGGAAAGCCAACGATGAAAGAAGTGCGCAAGGTGAGGTCAGGAATTGCGCGTCGCATCTTGTCGATCGAACGAAGAAATACTTCCGCTCCGCCGCCGCGCTTCATACGCTTCAGCACGCTAGCCGAGGCGTGTTGCAGCGGCACATCCATGTAGGAGCAAATCTTCTCGTGCGCTCCAATCGTCTCTAAAAGTTTGCCCGTGATCTTGTTCGGATAGGCGTAGAGGAAGCGAATCCAGCGCAGATCCTCAATCTTGGCAAGCTTGTCGAGCAGCAGCGCCAGCCCATCTTTCAGGCCGAAATCTTCTCCGTAGCAGGTCGTGTCCTGCCCGATCAGAGTAATTTCCCGCACGCCCGCTTCCGCCAGTCGCTCGGCTTCAGCTGCTACCGACTCAAATCGCCGCGAACGAAACTGCCCGCGCAACTGCGGAATGATGCAGAACGTGCAAGGATGATCGCAACCCTCCGCAATCTTGATGTAAGCCGTGGATTTCGGAGTGGCCAGAACGCGCGGAGTCTCGTCGTCGTACAAATAATTCGGCAAGTCCGCAATCGCGCCCTCCCACTGCCCGCGAGAGAATCGTCCCTGCGCTTGTCGAGCATCGCCCTCGGCCCGGGAAGGCAACACCACAAACGGGGAATTGCCGTTCGCTGGCGCAGGTGTTGCGGCCACGCCAGTCGCTGCCAGTATGTTTTGCAGCTCTCCGGTACCTACGACCGCATCCACTTCCGGAATGCGCCTGCGGATTTCATCGCGAAAGCGCTCCACCAGGCATCCCGCCACCACCAGTTTTTTTGCCCGGCCCGAGGTCTTGTGCGCGGCCATCTCGAGAATCGTATTCACCGACTCCTGCTGCGCACTTTCGATGAAGGAGCAGGTGTTCACCACAATGACATCAGCGTCTTCAGCCCGCGGAGAGAGTTCCGCGCCAGCCCGCGCCAGCAGCCCCATCATCACTTCACTATCAACCAGGTTCTTGGGACAACCCAGGCTGACGAAGCCGATCTTCTGGGGACGCGCAGGCTGAGAATTTTCTTCTGCCACCGGCACAATAGTTTTTTCGCTTGGACGCGGGATAGTGAGGTTCTTCGACGACATGCAATCCCACTATTTTAACATTTTCCAAAGCTAAGTCCGGCTCGCGGATCAACTGGCTAGGCCCTCGTTAACCATGTGACGTCGGGCACCACGGAAGGCAGTAGCCTGTGGAAGAAAACGGTATGCTTCATGCTACGCTAAGTCACTGACTATAGAAGCAGCGATCCCGCATCCTGGAGGGGAAATGTCTGGGAAACAGGCCGTAATCGCAGTCCTGCTAATGGCGATGTGTATCCTGAGAGGCTCAGCCGCGGCTCAGGACGAAAAAAATGAATTGACCGGCATGGTTGGCCGGATGGTCATTAGCGATCAGGGTATTGTGGGCGCGACTTACCCCAACCCGTTTGTCCGCTCCGGCAAGGGTCTCTCTTTCGAAATCGAGTACGCCCGCCGCCTTCTTGGCAAGGAAGTCTACGCGATTTCAGGAGAAGTGCCCGTGGTTTTCAATCTGGACGAGGACCTGGGATCCGGTAGCGATGTCGTTCCCAAGGACTACAAGCAGATATTTGTCACTCCCGCGCTTCGTTTCAACTTGTTTCCCGCGACCGCAGTTTCCCCTTGGGTGAGCCTTGGCGGCGGCTTCGCCTACTTCAACGAAAACAAGAATCTCAACTATTACGGTACGAATCCGGGAGGCTCGTCGACTTCCGGCGTGCTGCAAGGCGGGTTGGGAGTCGACGTAAGGCCATTTCGCGCGCGCTTTAGTCACTTCGGCTTCCGCGCCGAGGTTCGCGACTTTTGGTCTGGCACTCCGAAGCTACCACTGGCCGACACGGGAAAGACGCGGCAGCATAACTATCTCATCGGTGCTGGCGTGACTTGGCACTTCTAGGAAGCACGAAACATCACTTCTTCGTTGCCAGCTCCACTTCTTCGTATAACTCCGGCAGGCGTTGCGCGTCGTCCAAAGAACTTCCGAACCGAGCCGATTCGTATGCTTCAGTGAATCGCCCAACCCGCATCCGCAATCGCTCATCTTCGATAATCCGCACAAACTCTTGCGGCGTCTGAGCCGACGATTTTTTCACCCCGCGCCGAGCCAGATGTTGAGCCATCCTCTCGTACCAAAGAGCAGCCGCCTGATTCGGCGATCGCTCGGGATGCGCCTGCAGGCGTCGCCTGTGGATCATTCGTGCGATGCGCGCCGCATTAGCAAGCAGTAGCAGCAGTAACCCGACGGCCAGGGCGCCTCCCAGCCAGCGTGCCGGAGATTTTTCCGCGCCTCGTTGGCCGCGCCTCGCCCAGTTCAGCAGGCTTGCATAGCGCTCGCGTGCCCACTTGCGCGCTCGCTCCCAGTTCGTTCGCGTCCCGCTCACCGCGGCTCGTCCCAGAATGTACTGGTGCGAGAAGTCGTAACTGATCACCCACTCCCGCCAGAACGATTCCGCCGCGTCCAGATAAAGCAGGGCGCGGTCCCAGCCCTCCGGAGTTCCAATTGCGCCACCCGGCGTGGGATCGAAAGTGATCCAGCCGTAGCCGGGGAAGTAAGCCTCCACCCAGGAGTGCGCGTTCTTGGCCCGGACTATGTAGTTGCCGGTGACATCGTTGAATTCCTCGCTGCGGAATCCGTTCACTACCCGCGATGGAATGCGCAGCGTCCGCAGCATCACCGCCATAGAGGAGGCAAAGTACTCGCAATGGCCTTGCTTACGCTCGAACAGAAAATTGGCCAATGGATCGGCGACCGGCGACCGGAGCAATCGCAGCGTGTATCCGTAATGCGTTCTTAAGTAAGTTTCCAGGGCGACGGCTTTGTCATAATTGTTGGAGGCCGTGCCGCCGACCTGCGCCGCCAAGCGCGGAATACGCGAATCGAGTGCTGGGAGCTGAAGGTAAGCCGTAGCAAATTGGGGATAGCTATCCCCCGCTGCTTGAAGTTGCGCCGGCGATGGCCGGCCGATGTCGGACTCTGCCTCGTACTCACTGACGCTGCGCTGATTATCGACGTCGTAAACCGCTCCTCCTGCGTCCACCGACAATGCCCGATACGGCCCAGCCACCCGGCGCCCCCAGGGAGCTAGAAAGAATACATTGGTGCCGATCGGCTCCAGCAGAACGTGGTAACGAATCAGACGACTCGGGGTTGCCGAGGCGGTCTGAGTCTGCGATCCGTAAGCCGGAAATATTCCCTGGCTGAACAGTGGCACCGCGAACTGTCCATCAGGCTCCCGTTGCAATTCATAGCGTTGGTGCAGGTTCGACCAGTTCTTGCCGTCAAAGTTGGCCAGAGCGACTCCGCGCCAATGAAGCTCATATTGACCGCTTTTATCCCCCTCAATCTGAATGTGCATGACCACGGCATCCGATTGTTGAATCTGTCCGATCCTGCCCAACTGCACCCGGTCGCTGAATCCCGTGGAAAGATCGCTTCCAAACGAATACCCACCCAGATAGCCGGCCGACATGCGAGGCATAAGAAAAAATAGCGCTGCCGCCCACGCGAATATCATCAGTACTAACGCCGGCGTGATGCGCGCCAGCGAGAAAGCCAAATGCCGATGCTCGTGCTCGTCGCGGGAGTGTCGCGCCTCAAATTTTGCGACTCGTCCTGACCGGCGCATTTCCATCAGGATGAAGGTGACCACTGCCGTCAGCATGAACCCCGCAAAGAAGAACAAAAAAACACTGTCCACTGTGAGGACAGCAGAAGCGAGCACCATTAGGAAAGCAAGAATCGCCAGGGTCGTGCAATCGCGATCGCGCCGCAGGGAGAACGTGCGAACGACTACCGCGAACATCACCAGATGTACCGTGGCCGCCAGGAATGCGCGGGAGAGCAGGAAGTAATCCGCCGCGTAGAAGACGAAATAGGCGATCGTCAGAGGCGTGGTCCATCGCTCCGAGATCACCACGCGTCGTCGCTCCGCCAGGAGATAGCCGCGGAAAGCGAGCGCCGCTCCGACCAGCAGGATCGTCGGGAGGTCTAGTCCGCCGGTACTGGCAAGAGTTCCAAAGCCCATCAAAACAAGCAGATACAGAGATAGTTCGAAGTATTTGTTGACCGCCTGGGAAAGCGGTATCACTCCGGATTGCGCAGCAGATTGCTTCATCGAGGTGCAGACTGGGGTCTCGGAACGCGATTTGATTCCGCCATCAGACTCCATAATTAAATTTCATGGATTGAGCTTCTATTGTTCGACAACTTCTACCCAGAAGGGAAGGCTTTCCTAAGCTTTTCTTGCACCAAAAGTCACAAGTCCTTTGCGTGACCACTGCTTTAGTTGGCCGCCACATTTTGCGGTACGAGGGATCAGAGTCAGGGTTTGCTAGAATGATTCAGGTCAGGCATCGGTCTCACGCGACGTACTCTCGCCAACCCCGCCAGGTCCGGAAGGAAGCAACGGTAACGGGCTCTTGCGTGTGCAGTGGGTCCCCGGTGCCTGGCTAAGTCTTTATTTTGTAAAGACAGCAGGGCTCCCGGGGCTGAAAACCTCCGCCGCGGCGGCTCCCTAATCTAAGCGGCGTCGAGAATCCGGTCCTGCATCCCACCGTACACAAGAGTCTTCACCATTTCTATTTGGTAAAAGTCGTGCGGAAAGCCAAGTTCGATGGCACTCGCTTGATTCGGTGCCGACGCCTGCTCAGGATTGAGGTCGAGTGTCAGGCTGGCGAGGTTGTCCTGCAGTTGTGAAATCCGTCGGGCGCCGAGAATCGGAATGACTGGAATATCGCGATACAAGAATTTTGCGAATCTCAGACGGCACTCACGTTTTCCACGCACCTACTTTTACACTGCCTTTACAAATTCTCGCGCAAGAAATGCCTCGCCAAGTCATCTCAATAGTAAGGGCGAACAATCATCTCAGCAACCGGTCGAGGATCGAAAATGCGCAATCTTCCATCAAAATTCGTTTCACCCAGTGTCACCATTCGCGTCGCGGGCTCGCTATCGCAAGGTCATCTCACCTACCTCGACCAACTCGTTTCATCGGCAATCGAGTGCGCCTTGTGGCCTCTGCTCGATCTGGCCCACTTGGAGGAACTGGATCACGTGGCTCTCATGTATCTGGCAAGCGGAGAGGGTCGGCACTTCGGCATCCTCGCCTGCCCGAACTTCATCCGCGAATGGATGCAGCACGAAAAAGATCATCGGGCCGCTTGATCTTCGCCCTCTTCCGAGTCGATCGGACCAAGTCCGCCCCCGGCCTTGTTAGACATTCTGGCTTCAATCGTTCAAAATACTGAGTCTTGTACTCAGGAGCCCTCATTGACCACACCGAAACGTGCCAGAGTGAAGATCAGCGCGCTCGGCACCTACGTGCCCCCTCGCCTTTTGACCAACGCCGACCTGGAAAAAATGGTCGACACCACCAACGAATGGATCCTCGCCCGCGTCGGCATTCATGAGCGCCACATTGTCGACAAGGGAGTGGCTACCAGCGACCTCGCCGTTGAGGCAGCGAAGAAAGCCCTCGCCCAGCGCGGCCTGACTCCCAATGACATCGACGCCATCATTGTCGGCACAGTGACTCCTGATATGTTTTTCCCTTCCACCGCCTGTCTTGTACAACACAAGCTTGGTGCCACGGGGATTTGGGGATTCGATCTTTCCGGGGCCTGCTCCGCTTTTATTTATGCCGTGCAAACCGGAGCGCAATTCATTGCCGCCGGAACCCATAAGCGGATTCTGGTAATCGGCGCGGATGTGATGTCCTCGATCATCGACTACACCGACCGCGCCACCTGCGTGATCTTCGGCGACGGCGCCGGCGCGGTGATCCTCGAGGCCACCGACGACGATTCCATCGGTCTGATCGACTTCGTCCACGAGATCGACGGTTCGGGTGCATGCTACCTCTATATGCCCGGCGGGGGAAGCCTGAATCCGTCGACCCGCGATACTGTCGATAAGAAGATGCACTACGTTCACCAGGACGGCCAGCAGGTTTTCAAATTCGCCGTGCGCAAGCAAACCGAAGCTTGCCTGAAGTTGCTCGAACGCAATGGCCTCAAAGGTTCGGATGTTGACGCCTTCATCCCACACCAGGCCAATCTGCGAATTATCAATGCCACCGCTGAACGCCTGGGCCTGCGCCCGGAGAGCGTGATCGTCAATATTGATCGCTACGGCAACACCACCGCCGGGACCATTCCTTTGGCTATGAATACAGCCATCGAAGAAGGCAAGCTGAAGAAGGGAAGCCTCGTGTTGATGGCGTCTGTGGGTGCGGGATTCACAGTTGGCGCCACGTTATTGCGTTGGGCTTTCTAAATGCCGCGCCCGCGTCTCGCGGCTCCGAGTGCGTATAATCCGGCGGGTTTTCTATGACGTTCGTAATGGGCGTGACCGACTTTCAGTAGCACAGTGCCCCCATCTGCTGCTATCTTTTCGCAGCCTTCGCCTCACGTGGGGATGCGGCGAACGCGCAAGACCATGCTCCGTTCTACTTGCTGCTGCCTTCTATTGGCTTGTCTTTCGGTAGGGCCCGCGGCTGGACAAAAATCAAAAGACGATTCCCAGGAAAACAAACTGCTGGTGATGGAGCACCTGTGGAACGAAGCTCAGGTGAATCACGACTCCCGCGCGCTCGACGCTATGATCGGCGCGAACTTCATCAACACCGAATACGACGGCGAGGTTAGCGACAAAGCAAAGTTTCTCGCCGATGTCAAGGACCCGCAGTTCAAACCCAGCACCCTGACAATTCAAGATCTGAAGGTAAACATGTACGGCGACTCCGCCGTAGTGGCCGGCATCTATCACACCAAAGGAACCTACCAGGGGAAACCCTACGAACACTTCGGCCGCTTCACCGACACGTGGGTGTTTACCGAGGGCCGCTGGCAATGCGTCGCCAGCCACACCAGCCTGCTGAAGAAGTAGCTCCCAAAGTCAGAACAAACTACCCGATCATTCCTATAAGAAGTTTTCATAACTGAGCGCTGCTTCCGCCTGCGGTTGCCGTTGATCTAAACTTCAGTGGGTCTTGTGTTCACGTCCCACCGAGATACGAAAATGGAAACCGTACCCCGCCCACCCCGATGGCAGACACTCTTGGCCTTCGCCATCATCTACCTCGTCTGGGGCTCAACATTTCTGGCCATCCGCGTAGGAGTGCGGGAGGTACCACCATTTCTGCTGGCTGGGATGCGGTTCTTCGCCGCCGGAATCATCCTCTACGCCTGGATGCGCGCCAGGGGCACGCCTTCGCCGACTCGCCGCGAATGGGCTGCGGCCTCGTTCCTGGCAATGTTGATCTTCGTGGGCGACTACGGCTTGCTCTTCTGGGCGGAGAAGCGCGTGCCCTCGGGGATCGCGGCGGTCATGATGGCGACCATCCCGGTTTTCATGGCGATTGCAGAAATTCTCTTCCTGCGGACGCAGAAGCTTACGTTTCGGCTGGGGTTCGCGCTGCTGGTGGGGATCGGCGGTGTGGTGGTCCTGGTCAGCCGCTCGACGAGTTTCGGAGATGCCCCGATTGATATTGCCGGAGCGGTTGCGCTGGTAGTCTCCGCCATCAGTTGGTCGCTGGCCGCGATTCTCACGCGCAAACTATCTTTGCCCGAATCGAAAGTGATGAGTTCGGGAGCTCAGATGCTAGCCGGGGGAATTCTGCTCACGCTGACGGCAGCGATGCTGGGCGAGTTCCGCGGCTTCGATGTGCGAGCCGTCTCCATTGGCGCGTGGCTGGCGCTGATTTATTTGATCGTTGCGGGCTCGATCGTTGCCTTCACCGCCTATGTCTGGCTAATCCACCACGAGTCGCCAACCAAAGTCGGAACCTACGCTTACGTCAATCCGGTCGTCGCCGTTCTGCTGGGATATTTTCTGGGAGGCGAGGCACTGGGCTCGCGGACGATCGCAGGAACATTCCTGGTTCTAGTGAGCGTGGTGACAATCACGACCACGCCGAAAGAGAAAGCAGCCCTCGAAGCGCTGCGCGAAGAAACGGAATTAGCCGAACCGTAGCCTCGCAAACGCTCTTCCCCCGGGTCCGCTTTACTTATGGCCGCGTCATCTTCTCCGGCCTCACCAACTGATCGAACTCCTCGCCCGTAAGATACCCCAGCTTCAGCGCCGCCTCGCGCAGGCTGCTGTGCTCCACGTGCGCCGTGTGGGCGATCTGCGCGGCCTTGTCGTATCCGACTTTTGGCGCCAGCGCTGTCACCAGCATCAGCGAGTTCTTTACGTACCAGTCCACCTTGGCGCGATCGACCTCAATGCCCTTGATCATGTACTCAACGTAGCCGTGACAGGCATCGGCGATCAGCGTAACCGAATGCAGAAAGTTGTAGATGATTACCGGCTTGTACACGTTGAGTTCGAAGTTGCCCTGCGATCCGGCAAATCCTACCGCTGCAGTCGCTCCGTGAACCTGCACGCAGACCATGGTCATCGCTTCACACTGCGTCGGATTCACCTTGCCCGGCATGATCGAAGACCCAGGCTCATTTTCCGGGATGGAAAGCTCACCTAACCCGCACCGGGGCCCGGAAGCCAGCCAGCGAATATCGTTGGAAATCTTCATCAGAGAAGCGGCCAGAGTTTCCATCGCACCCTGCGCGAACACGATTTCGTCGTGCGCCGAAAGCGCAGCAAATTTATTGGGATGAGAGCGGAAGGGAAGACCGGTCAGTTCGGCAATCTTTTTCGCGGCGCGCTCGGCAAATTCTGGATGCGTGTTCAGTCCCGTACCCACCGCCGTCCCGCCAATGGCCAAGTCGTAAAGGCCGTCCAGTGCCTGTTCAAGACGCTTGATATCGCGCTCCAGCAGACTGGCCCAACCGCCGAACTCCTGGCCAAAAGTCAGAGGTACGGCATCCTGCAGGTGAGTCCGCCCGATCTTGACTACGTCATTAAACTCTTTCGCCTTGGCCGCGATCGCATCGTGCACGCTTCGAATCGCAGGAATCAGAGCATTCTTTACCCGGTCGGCAGCCGCGATGTGCATCGCGGCCGGAAAGGTGTCATTCGACGACTGAGACATATTGACGTGATCATTGGGATGGACCGGCTTCTTCGATCCCATCTCACCGCCCGCGATTTCAATGGCGCGGTTTGAGATGACCTCATTCACGTTCATGTTGGTCTGCGTGCCGCTGCCCGTCTGCCATATGCGTAACGGGAACTGGTCGTTCAGCTTGCCCGCGATCACCTCGTCGGCGGCTTCTACGATCAATTTCGCCTTGTCCGCAGGCAGTTTGCCCAGATCCTGATTTACCAGTGCGCATGCTTTCTTCAATGTGCCGAATGCGCGGATCAACTCCGGCGGCATGGTGTCGCGGCCAATGTTGAAGTGCAGCAGCGAGCGCTGCGTCTGCGCTCCCCAATAAACGTTAGCTGGGACTTCGATCTCTCCCATGCTGTCGGATTCGGTGCGTATGCGCACCGCTGACTCTGTGGAGGTTGGCATCATATTTCCTGACCAGAGCGATGGAGCTGAATGAGTAACTGGAATTATAGCGCGGGGAGCACACCTGACCGTGCTCCAGCTCACGCAGAATTGTGGTCGAAGAGAATCCGCGACGTTTCGCATGCTAGAATCATCGGTCTCTGATCTGTGCTCGCGGCTCTGTGAAGAATGCCGTGGCCAACAAATCCATGCCTGACTTCCTTACCGCCGAAGATGTTGAAACTTTGCCTAAGGCCAAAACTCATCCTCATCCCGAAGTGCGCACGGACGTGCTGGTCATCGGAGCTGGCCCAACTGGGTTGGCCTGCGCGATCGAAGCGCAAAAAATTGGGCTTCGAGTCGTGGTCCTCGACAAAGGCTGTCTGGTGAATTCGCTGTATCACTATCCGCCGAATATGCTGTTTTTCACTACTCCCGAACTGCTCGAAATCGGCGACATTCCTTTTACTACAGCCCGCCAGAAGCCCACGCGGGAAGAAGCGTTGGAGTATTACCGCAAGGTGACAGAGCACTACCATCTCGACATTCGCCAGTACGAATGGGTCAAGACGGTCATGGGCGAAGATGGAGACTTCAGCATCACGGCGACGGACCGCGCTGGCCGTCCTCACGACTACCGAACTCGCAAGGTAATCGTCTCCACCGGTTATTACGATCTCGCCAACCAGCTCTGCATTCCTGGCGAGGACCTGCCCAAGGTCTCGCACTACTATGGCGACGCCCATCCTTACTACGACACGGACGTGTTGGTGATCGGCGGCAAGAATTCCGCCGCCATCGCGGCCCTCGATTTGTGGCGGCATGGCGCACGCGTCACTCTGGCCTATCGCGGCTCGCAGCTGCACCACCACGTTAAGTACTGGATCAAGCCCGACCTGGAAAACCGCATAAAGAGCAATGACATCGAAGCGTACTTCAACAGCACGGTGCAGGAAATTGGCGTGGACCATGTAGTGATCAACACGCCGCGCGGTCCGGTTCGCCTGAAGAACGATTTTGTCCTCGCTCTTATCGGCTACCATCCTGATTACGATTTTCTCCGCAGCATGGGGATTGAGCTTTCGCCCGAACAGAATCGTCCGGTATGCGATCCGGTCTCGCTGGAGAGCAACGTCGCGGGAATCTATGTTGCCGGGGTCATCGTGGCGGGATCGCGCACGAACGAGATATTCATCGAAAACGGCCGCTTCCATGGCCGGCAGATCGCCGAGGATCTGAAGATCAAGTTGAAGCCAAAGCCTCAGGCAGATTCGGCCCTACTTTAGGCGAAGCGCTCTCGCTTAGGGTCACCTCATTCCCAAACCGCACCTTTACCAGTTACCCTAGCCGTTTCCATGGAACCCCAACCAGAGCTCGCAACTCCGTCGATTTCGCTGGCCTCGTACTTACGCCTGGTACGAGGCAATCGCAATTTCCGACGGCTCTGGCTGGCGCAAATTGTCAGTGAGATTGGCGACTGGTTTTACACCCTCTCCATCTACACGTTGCTGTTGCAGTTGACCGGACACGCCAGCTCGGTGGCGCTGGCTCTGGTTCTTCAGGTTCTGCCGCAGACCTTTGTCGGCCCCACAGCTGGCGTGGTGAATGACCGCCTGCGCCGCAAGCACGTGATGATTGCCGCTGACCTGGTCCGCGTGGTTGTAGTGCTGGCCATGCTGCTGGTGCGTTCGCCTTCCATGGTGTGGCTCGTCTATCCCTTGCTGCTGGCCGAGACCATCATGGCCGCGTTCTTCGAACCGGCGCGCAATTCGGTGATCCCGAACATCGCAGCCAAAGGAGAAGTGCTCATTGCCAACACTCTCTCTTCGGCTACGTGGTCAGTGAACCTGCTGATTGGCGCTTCCGTGGGCGGCGTGGTCGCAGCCTTCTTCGGACGGGATGCCGTGTTTGTCCTGAATGGGCTGTCATTCCTGGCCTCAGCCATTCTCATCGGAGGGATGCACTTCGCCGAACCTCACGCCGAGGCCGCGCCTCCGCTGCGTCCACGCGACCTGGTCGACTTTTCGCCCGTGCTGGAGGGCGTTCGCTACATACGGAATCACCGCACGCTTCTGCCCGCGGTCTTTGCCAAGGCCGGCGAACTCATGATCGGCCCGAGCTGGGTGATCTTTACCGTCATGGGGGCGCATGAATTTGCAGTGCACTGGCACAATGTTGACGCCGCCCGGGGAGCGATGCTGGGCATGAGCATCCTGCTTGGTGGCCGCGGGCTTGGTGCGCTCGCCGGCCCGCTGATCGCAGCCCGCTGGGCGGCTCGCAGCGACCGAAGGCTACAACTTGGAATCTTCCTCGGCTATCTCACGATTGCCGCTGGATACGGAATTCTCGGGAGCACCCGCACGGTGTGGACGGCCAGCGCCTGTGCCATGCTCGCGCACGCGGGAGGATCCACCGTCTGGGTGTTCTCCACCACGCTGCTCCAGCTTCACACCGACGACCGTTTCCGCGGCCGGGTCTTTTCCGCCGATCTGGGTTTCTCCATGCTCACCATCGCCGCCGGAGCTTACCTTTGTGGACGCCTGCTCGATTCTGGCGTTTCTGCTCGCATGGTGGCTACAGGTACGGGATTGGTCATGCTGCTTCCTGCAGGTTTGTGGGCGCTGGCGATGCGGGTGGGAAAGGATCGGCGAGACTTACAGGAACTATCAGAAATGTGAGGTTCTCAACCGTGCAGCCGGTCGATTTTTGCCGCCATGATGAAATCACTTTCGGTGAGGCCGTTAACCTTGTGCGTCCAGAGCGTGATCTCGGCTTTGCCCCAGGCCAGCAGAATGTCGGGATGATGCCCTTGCTCTTCGGCCAGCGCACCTACGCGATTGACGAACGCGAGTGCCTGGACGAAGTCGGGAAACTTGTATTCGTGAGTCAGATGATGCTCGTCAATGACGCTCCACTTGGGAACAACTTTGTGCAGCATTTCAAGCTCTTTGCCTTTGAGCGGAGGCACTCCTCCCCGGCAGGGTACGCATTTCTTGTCGGCCAGTTGTTCAGTCATGAGGGTTACTCCGTCAGCCATCATAGTCGATTGTCGCGGACAGTTTCTATTCCGAGATTTCTTGACAGAAACCGTGCTGGTCAAACAACCTTGAAACCCGAGGGCTTGCTGGTGCATCTTTACATGCTCAGCGGGCTCAGGCTTGGTGCAGAAAGAGAATGACTCCACAACCGGCAGGCAGCGGTTCCGCGTCAGGCGGAGCGAATCCCTGGCTGATCGCAATCGCTGTAATGCTGGCGACATTCATGGAAGTGCTCGACACTTCCATTGCCGCCGTTGCTCTTCCATATATCGCGGGTAGTTTATCGGCAACCAACGACGAAGCCACCTGGGTGCTGACCAGCTACCTGGTGGCCAACGCAATCATCTTGCCCGCCAGTTCCTGGTTCTCGTTGCGCTTCGGACGCAAAAGATTTCTGATTACCTGTATCGTAATCTTTACCGTCTCCTCATTCGCTTGCGGAGCCGCAACCAGTCTCGCCTTAATTCTGATGGCGCGGGCGGTGCAGGGCGCGGGCGGCGGCGCGTTGCAGCCTTTATCCCAATCGATTTTGCTCGAAACATTTCCTCCCGAAAAACGAGGATCGGCCATGGCCGTCTTCGCTCTGGGAGTTGTGGTCGCGCCCGTTCTCGGGCCGACACTGGGAGGCTGGCTCACCGACACCTATTCCTGGCGATGGGCGTTCTATATCAATATTCCCATCGGGATCTTTGCCATTTTCATGATCTCCCGCTACGTGGTGGATCCGCCATACATCAAGGACGCGCATCCCGGAAAATTTGATGGCATCGGGCTGGGCTTGCTGGCGGTGTGGCTGGGTTGCCTGCAGATCATCCTCGACAAAGGGCAGGAGGACGACTGGTTTGGCGCAACCTGGATTCGTTGGGCCGCGACGATTCTTGTGATTGCTTTCGTGGCATTTCTGATTCGAGAGTTTCGTCACGCCAAGCCATTGGTTGACCTGCGGGTCTTCCGCCATCGCAACTTCGCCATTGGATGTCTGCTGATTGGACTGTTTGGCGCCGCCATCTACGGCATGATCACACTCCTGCCACTCTTCTATCAGGAGCTAATGGGTTATACGGCATTAGCAGCGGGCTGGGCGGTGAGTCCACGCGGCATCGGAGCCATTGTTGCCATGCCCATCATCGGATATCTGACCGCGAAAATGGATAATCGCTGGCTCATCGCCTTCGGATTCTCTCTGTTCGGCGCGGCCAGCATCTGGTTTGGCGAGGTCAATCTTTCCATCGGCCAGTGGACATTTCTGTGGGCCATCCTGATCAGCGGCTTCGGTTCAGGCTGCATCTTTGTGCCTCTTGCGACGACGTCCATGGCGTTCCTAAAGAACGAAGAGATCGGCAACGCCAGCGGGCTCTATAACCTGTTACGCAATATTGGAGGTAGCATCGGAATCTCAGTAGTGAACACGATCGTGGCGCGGCACGAGCAACTGCATCGCAATGAACTGGCGAAGTCGCTCAGTCCTGCGCGCATTACGGTTCATGGAACGGTGCAAGGCTTGCAGCAGTTCTTGACGACGCAAGGTGCATCGTCCACAACAGCGTTGCAACGGGCGTACGGGCTCATTAATGGGGCGCTCAACGGACAGGCCCGGCTATGGTCCTACGTAGACGACTTCCGCTACATGGCGCTAATGTGCTTCGGCTGCGTGCCGATCGTGTTCGCGCTGAAGAAAGCAGTCGCTAGAAAGGGCGCTGTCGGGGCGGGGCACTAAAAGGGAAATGGTCGTTGCCTTGCGGCTTCAGTAAAAACCAGCCCTTTCCTCTTCCGCCTGCTTCCAGGCGGCAGGCATAATATCACCCTGTGTTCGGCACGGAGAAAGCCATCTTGTCAGGCACGACAGATCAAACTGCATTAGCCGTTGAATGTCCGCAGGGTCGGCACGGGGGGTAAATACTGTGAACACCGAGACGCATATCTCACATCCGCTAGGCTGGCCGATGTAGTACTCGGGATGCCGGCTCGTACCCGTTGGCCATGTTTCAGACGTTTGCATCGTTGAAGCCCTTCCAATTAATCCGTAACCGAAGGGACCGAAAAGGTCCGTCTCCTGAGGGTAGACCTCAACCGCCACGTTAATGAACTTGCCCCCCACCAGGCCATCTTGGACTAATACGCGCGCAGCCACCGTAGAATCACGCCCTCCTAGAGACTCGTACACCCGTAGCAATTTGGGGTGATTCGCCCGGAATTCATAGCGAGAAACAGAGAAATCAGACAACCTGACATCGAAATCGCACCGAATCGGAACGCACGGGCCGTCGTAGCGTGCGCTTGGCCATTGGCGGAAGATGCGCTGGGCGTCGGCAAAGGTCGCTCGACCTAGGACCAGAGCACTAACTTGTCCCAAGAGTCGTTCGGCACGGGCGCGCAGAACGTATTGTTGGCCGCGAACCGCGACAATCAAAAAGAAAAGCGTCGCGAATACTCCCACGATGAGGTTACGCAGTAAGCGAGTTGCGGAACTCTTGGTCACGTAAAAGTAGACACCGAGCGAGGCCGCTAAGGACTAGAACGGAATATCCTCATCCGTGATCGGCCCGGACGCCGCTCCTGCGTCCTCGGGCTCCGGCGTTCGCTGGTCGAAGTTGTTGCCACTACTGGCCGCGGCACCGCGCGAGCTGCCGCTGAAATCTCCGCCACCTTCGCCGCGCCCGCCGAGCAGAATCAGATCACTGGCCACCACTTCCGTCATGTACTTCTTCTGGCCGCTGGTCTTGTCGTCCCAGGAGCGGGTCTGCAGGCGGCCTTCGATGTAGACCTTGCCACCCTTCTTCAGATATTCCCCGGCAATTTCCGCGAGCCGCTGCCAGAGCACCACGTTGTGCCACTCGGTGCGGTCCTGCCACTCGCCGGCTTTATCTTTGAATCGTTCATTGGTGGCAATGGTCAGCTTGGCCACGGGCGTGCCCTGCGGCGTGTATTTGATTTCGGGATCTTTCCCAAGATTGCCGATCAGTTGAACTCGATTAAGACTTTTTCCTGCCATTGGGTGCTCCTTTGCAGGGGTTCACTATAGCAGAGTTGGCGGCGTGGAAATGGTGCGAACCGTCACAATCGCGACGTCGAGGTGTCGTTTCGGGCGTGCTTGAGCTATCAGCTGAAAGCTGAGAGCTGCGGCTTCTTGAGGTATAATCCTCGCCATGCCTGCTGCACCTGATGCGCGTGGAGCTGGAGCGCCTAAAGCTGTCGGTATGGTTCCCGACGAGATGAAGTGGGAACCAAAGTCCAAGGGTTTGACCACGCCGCGCAAGAAGAAGCCAAAAGAACTCGCCGTTATCACCGAGTGCTGCACCGGCTGCGCCGGTTCACCCGCGTGCGTGGAATACTGTCCGGTCGAAGACTGCATGTTCTGGGTGCCCGACGAAGACAGCACCCCGTTCGGCCGCATCGCGGTCGATCCCATTCTCTGCATCGGCTGCAAGAAGTGCCTCAGCAAGGGGCCCGACGGCTGCTTCCTCGACGGCTGTCCCTGGGACGCTATCGCGATGGTGGATACCGCCGAAGTAGAAAAAGAAGTCGGAGCGATGGCGATTTGAACAGCTTCTAGCTATCAGCCTTACGATTCCGCTGATCCGGCATTCGACGCCGGTTGTTTGAGCTCCAGCAAATCCCAGAGATTCCCGTACAGGTCTTCGAAGACTGCCACCGTTCCATACGTTTCCTCGCGCGGCGCTCTCCTAAACTTCACTCCACGCGCCGTCATGGCACGGTAGTCGCGCCAGAAATCATCCGTATGCAGAAACAGAAACACGCGGCCACCGGTCTGGTTTCCGATACGGCTGGTCTCCTCCGGCGTTGACGCGCGTGCCAGCAGGAGGTCGGTGCCGCGGGAGCCTGGGGGACGAACAAGCACCCAGCGCTTGTCCTGACCGGTTCGGTTTTTAGCGAGGCTGTCCTCGACCACCGTGAAGCCGAGCGATTGCGTGAAGAACGCCAGCGCTTCGTCATAGTCCCGGACGACGAGAGCTACATAACCAAGTGTCTGCGCCATGCTTGTGAAAGCCAGCCGTTGCTAGCGACAAAGTCTAAATTGCGCCGCCGAAGAGCGGATGCGCTACTTCATCCTTGCTCGTATCGCTTTCTCGGTCTCGACCGCCTGTTGGCGAACGTCATTCGAAATATCTGGCAGATCGCGCTCGTACGGCTGAATGGCGGAAAGATCGTCGGGCTGGCCGATTAGATAGAGGGCGCGCAACGCCTCCCACACTTGCTCGGTCGAAGGATCAATCACCGCGATTTCCGCTCCAGCCGTAATATTTGCGCCGGTTCCCGCGACGGAGCGGATTCGTCCTGGAATTGGAGAACGGATTTCTACTGTCTCGTTCCCGACTTGCATCTTCGCAATGAGTCCACCTTGATGGATGGCCGTACCCGGGCGGTCTGCATCGAGAATGCGTCCCGCTGCCGGCGCGACAATGTGGGCCGGCTGCAGCAGCGCTACGATTTGCGGACGGCCGGTAGCATCGCCAAAGCGCACCAGCGAAAGCGCCGCATTGCCGCGCACCATCGGCGAAGAGTCGGCAAGCATCTTGAGCAGCGCGTCATGAAACCCTGCACCTGTTGTGTCTTGCCCCATGACCCAGGCATCCGTGTTGCGCACCTCTTCCACCGGATCCGCTGCCAGCTTCACTAGTTCGGGATACCACTGTGCAGCGCTCGCGTCGTGCCGCGTGATGCGTTCACCCACCTGCACCAGCGCCTGCTGAATGTGCCGTGGCTTCTTTACATCATGCAGATACTCGTTCAACTGCTGCTCAGAAAGCTTTCGTCCAAACCACGTGTTCCACCAGAATAGAAAAGGCATGAGGCAGATTAGCCAAGCGGTCAGGAAGAAAAGAAGCTTCTGGGTGCGAGACATGCCGGGCTTGCGGGTCTCGTTCTGCAGAGCCGGAGGTGGATTAGCGGACATTCTGAAGACCACGGAATTCACTGCTCTACAACGTCGGCGTCAAGGACGCGCTCTTGTTCTAAATAATGCGAAACGGCATACTGCGCCAGAAGCGGTGTCTGAAGCCGGATTTCAGCGCCGATCCATTCGCCCTTGGCGTGGGGCGCACCCGGCTTGTGCTTGCTGGGCCCGCTACTGCCGAATTGCGGCCCGAACTCCGCGCTCTGGATCTGATCGAACTGCTTGATCTGCCGCCAGGCTTCGTCGCCGACGGTTCCGGAAACATCAATTTTCAATCGCACGATCGCCATAAAGCAAATTCTATTCACCACGGAGGCACGGAGGAAAACCTTTTTCAGCTCTTTTTGTCTCCGTGTCTCTATGGTGAATTCTCAGCTATGCGGGAACCACTGATACAGCATGAAATACACAAGCACACCGGTGACGCTGACATACATCCAGAGCGGCCAGGTCCAGCGCGCGATCGCCCGATGCGTATCGTAACGAGCTCGCAGCCCGCGGATGAGAGTGATGATCACCATGGGAACAATCACGATGGCTAGTGTCACATGGGGGATGAGTACGATCAGATAAATAACATGCCAAAAGTGGTCGCCCAGAAAACGGATATCCCCAACGTGATAATGGAAGTCGACGTAACACGCGAGAAACAACGCCGAGGAAACGACCGCTGCAATCATGCAGGCGCGATGCGCGGCAATCTTTCCACGCATGATCAAGCTGCGGCCAACCAGCAGCAGCACCGCGCTGGCTCCGTTCAGGCTGGCGATCAGGGCAGGGAAGTAGGCGTATTGTTCGGGGATCAAGCGGCAGGCCTCGTGGTGCGGCGATTCGCCATCAGGAAGGCGAGTCCAAACATCACCAGCGAAAACAGAAGCAAGGTCGCGATCGCCGATGGCAGAGGGAAGGTCGCTTCCATCCCCGGGTAAAGCAGGGCGCGCAGCGCTTCCACTCCGTACGTGAGCGGGTTCATATACATCAGCACACGAATCCAGCCTGAAGCGCCGGACATGGGAAACAGCGCGCCAGACAATAGCCACAGGGGAATCAGAAACAGATTGATGATGCCGTGAAATGCCTGCGTGGAGTCCATCGGCCAGGCGATAGCGAATCCCAGCGCGGTCAGCGCGAACGAAACCAGAAAGACCACGATCGCGACCAGCAAAACCTGCACAACGTTGAGATGTACTCCTGCGAAAGGCGCGAAGATGAGGAATATCATTCCTTGCACTGCGGCTAGCGTGGTCCCGCCCAGAACTTTCCCCAGCACAATCGCTGAGCGCGGCACCGGTGCTACCAGTACCGAAAGCAGGAATCCCTCTTTGCGATCTTCAATCACCGACATCATGGTGAAGATCGACGTGAACAGCACGATCATAATCAGTGCGCCGGGATAGAAGTAATCCATGTAGTGCTGCTGGCCCTGGCCGCTACCGGAGCGAAATGAAGTACCAAAGCCCGAACCGATCACGACCCAGAACACCAATGGCGATGCCAGCACACCGATCACGCGCGACTTCTGCCGGTAGAAGCGCACGATTTCCCGCCACCATAGCGTGAACGCGGGCAGCAAGACACCTGTGGAAACGGGCGCTATCGGTCTCACTAATGTTGCTGTCTGCGTGGCCATGAAGTATTAACTCGCTTTCGCCACGGGAGGCTTGGCGGCCGCAACCGCGATTTTCTTTTTTCCCAGCATGCCCAGGTCGCGCATTTCCCAGTACGCATTCAACATAAAAACCGCGGAAAGCGTGAGCAGGATCAGGCTCATGAACAGGCCGTCCACCGTGGTAATCATGCCGTTCATCAGCGTCCAGACCACGCCCAGCAGCGGAAGAATGCCCAGCACCAGAGAAAGAGCCAGCATCATTGAAAGCACATTACCTCCCGTGAACTTCTGAAGTGGACTCGGCTTCATCTTGCTCGCTCCAGAATTTATGTCCGGTGCGGCGAATGAAAACGTCTTCGAGCGCCGGTTTGCTTACGGAAATCGCCTCGATCTCTCCGGGGAAAGCCTCAACCACTTCCGTGACAAAGCGGTGCGCGCCTTCCCGCTCCATGCGCACCTGATTTTCCAGCACGGTGGTCTCCACATGGAAGCGAGCCCGGATGCGCTCTGCCAGCACTCCCGCGTCGTGAGCCGCATCCAGCAGAACCACGTCGCCACCGATCTCGCTTTTTAACTCGGCGGGCGTGCCCAAGGCAACCAGGTTTCCCTCGTTCATAATGGCCAGCCGGTCGCAGCGCTCCGCTTCTTCCATCAAGTGAGTGGTCACGAGAACGGAGACATGTTCTTCGTCGCGCAACATTTTCAGATATTGCCAGAGATCGCGCCGCGCCCCCGGATCGAGGCCCGTAGTGGGTTCATCCAGCAGCAGCACGCCAGGATGATGAAGCAGTCCCTTGCCCAACTCGATGCGCCGCTGCATCCCGCCGGAGAATGTTTCAACCAACTCTTTGGCTCGATCCGCCAAGCCCACGCGTGAAAGAATTTCGTAAATCCGTTTTTTCAACGCCGCGCCGCGCAGACCATAGAGATGTCCCTGATGCCAAAGATTCTCGTAGGCCGTCAGCTTCAGGTCGATGCTCTGCGCCTGAAAAACCACGCCGATTTGCCGCCGCAAGCGCCCCGGTTCCTTCGCAGCGTCACAACCCATGATGGTTGCCCGCCCGGCGGTCGGAATCATCAGCGTGGAAAGAATTCGAAAGAGCGTGGTCTTCCCGCTGCCATTCGGGCCGAGCAAGCCGAACAATTCCGCCGGCCGCACGTCAAACGAAACTCCGTTCAGAGCGGTGCGGTTGTCATAGCGATGGACCAGATTCTGTACGGAAATGACGGGCCCGGCGGAGGCAGGTGTTGCTTCCGGAGCGGCGTCAGCGAATACGGAGATTTTCGATGCCAAGGAGTGTCCTAGTTGAATGAACCAATATTAGTTTACGACGAGACGCCGTAGAACGCCGTGGAAACGGATAAAAGCGGCAAAAATACGCGCGCGCCCTGAAGATTGAAGCATCCAACTCTTCATTCACGCCGCCGAAGCATCCCGCTGTCCCTGAGGTATGGGCTCGGCAAATGCGACTGGGACGTGCCGCCAAACTTGAATCGCCAGAACCACAGTGGTCGCGAGCAGGAGCGCTCCCACAGCCACATGCGCCACCGTCGCCGCTACCATGGGCAGCTCCGGCTGCACTGCGTCCTTGCCCCAAGCCACACGCGTGAGGAATGCAGTGAAGCCCAGGCAGAGCTGCGCGATCAGAAGCGAAAGCATCATGATCGCCGGTCGCCGTATTGCTTCAATTTGCGAATAAACTGAAAGCGCTCGAATCGCGGTCCAGGCCAGCACAAACGCCACGATCACCGCATTCACCACATGTGGCCACCAACTCATGCCGTGATGCCGGAACATCCCGCCCAGGATGAGTTGAACGTACATCACGAAGATGGAAAGCAGGGCGAGCGTGGACAGGCTAGGGCGGCGTTGGTCGAACTCTACTCTTGGCTGTTCTTCCACCCACTTACGTCCGGTGAAGAGAGCGATGGCCACGGCGATGCAGAAGAATGTTTGTGCGACCGTAGCGTGGGCCGTGGAAACCGCCGGAGGCTGAAAGAATAAAACAGTAAGCCCGCCAAGAATAGCTTGCGCGATCACGGTGCAGAAGGCAGCTACCGCCAGCCAGCGCAGCCATCGCCGGCGCTCGACTAACAGAGTCCAGATGGCAATGGTCAAGGTTAGCGTGACCAGCGTCCCGGCCACCATGCGATGACTCCACTCATAGCGTATGCCGCCAACAAAATGCGGCACCTTGACCAGGTAGCCAAAGGACGTTGGCCAATCAGGAACCGAGAGTCCTGCATCGTTGCTGGTAACCAGGGCGCCGGCTGTGATCACCACGAAAGCCGCGCACGCGGTAAACACCGCGAAGATATGATGGGCGCGGTTGTAAGTTGTCGGGATGGCTTTCAGAGTATTTCCCCTTGGGTCGCGAGCACGGGACAAACCCGCGTTTGGAGCGGGCTGTGCCGGTTGGCCCAACCCGCTACTCCAAACAACAGATTTTATCAGAGCGGCATTCGAAGGCAAGCCGCAAAACCGCACCGAAACCTCGTCTACTCGGCTGCAGCCTTAAAGCTCTGATCCACAGTCTTGGTTTCTTTCGGACCCACGGTTACCTTCTGGTCCTGCTCTCCCAGCTTCTCCTGCACGAAAGCAATCGTGTAATCGCCCGGCGGCAGGCCTTTGATTTCATATTTACCGCTCTTGTCGGTGACCGCAAAGAATGGGCTCTTTACCACGTTGATGTACATCTTCATCCACGGATGCTGATTGCACTTTACCGGCAGCATGATTTCTTCCCGGGCGAAATTCTTTTCGATCGCGGGCGAGGACGGCGGCTGCGATTCATTCCACTCGCGATTGTCCTTAGGTGTCGGATGGATGTTGTGCGTGGTCATATCGTCATTCTTGATCTGCACGGTCTGACCCGCCATAACGCCGAGCATATGGGGATGGTACTTGCAGCCTTGCTGATCCAGTACGACGGCATCTTTGGGCACATCGAAAGTGCGGCTGCCCAGGCCGTCCTTCACGTACACGAACACATTGGCGAGATCGCCGTCAGCGACGACGATGTTTTCTGCCTCATTCATACCTTTGCAGGCTGGATCCTGGCTCATGTCGATCTTGGACGGCTTCGGTGCCGTGCCATCGAACTTCACCGTTCCATTCACAGTTGCGACGGTTGCCGGATCAATCGGCGTGGCCGCCGGCGCGGGCGCTGCTTCCTGAGACATCGTGTTCGCCGGTTGTTCCTCCTTCTTATTGCATGCCGCCAGCAGCAGTAAGCTAAACAAAGCCAACATGCTCACTGCCATCATCTTCAAACCAGTTTTTCTATTCATGATGTCGCCCTTTCTTTAGTAAGTTAAAGATCACCCAATCTATGTTGTCCCGTAGCTGTACCAAACGGGCAATTCTAACGCGAACCACCGCTTGCCGCATGACGCGCCGCCGCCGCAGCCTGCGTGTGGTCGGTCGATTTTCGAGCACTCGCCGTCTTGGCCCGGGGCATCGAAGCTGCCACTCTCCGTTGCTCTTCCGGCGTCAACTGGAAGATGTAATCGGTTAGCAGTTTCCGATGGTCTCCTTCATAGCCCTGAAATGACGGTGGCGTCGGCCCGGCAAATACCCACTGGTTGTTTTGCTGCTTGAATAGTCCAGACGGCATCGAAGTCCCCGGGCTCACGGCCTGCGGATCCGTAATCCAGCGTTCCACCCAATCCGGCTTCAAGCGTTCCTTTGCCAGCAGGAAGTTCGGCGCGGTGGCGATCTTGTCGTGCGCCGGATCACCGGTCGCGTGACACTTCAGGCACGGTGCGGCGGAACTGGAGAATAGGCTTCGCGCCATTTCGGTTTCTTTTGCGGTGAGAACCGGCACCTCCTCCGGAATGTAAGGCAGGGGCTGTTGAGACAGCGCCTGGAAGAAGCGCACGAGTTTCCGGAGTTCATTGTCGGAGAACGAGAATGTTGGCATGCGCACCTTCAAGTAGGGCCGCACGCCGTTGCGGTTCGTATCCGCGGTGCTCAATGCCGGATTCGACAAGAACTTGCGCAGCCACTCGGGATCGACGCGCGCCCCTTCGGTCAAAAGCTTCGGAGGCAACTGCTCCTGCGCATCCTGATATTGCGGCAAGCCCATCAGAATTGTTTGCTGACCGGGAATGAACTGATGGCATCCCATGCAATTGTATTTCTTTATGATCCACCAGCCTTCCTGGATGTCGCGACGCGCATCGCCGGGCTTGTATTGATAACTGGCGGGCAGGGAAGTCTCTTCGCTTCCCATCAGGAAGGTTGTGAGGTCGAGCACCTGCTCTTTGGTGAGGTGCAGGTTGGGCATGCGGAGCGCTTCGGTTTCGCTCTTCACTTTGCCTTGGTCATAAACATTCGGTTCGGCCAGCTTGTGCTCGAAAAATCCTTTGTGGTCGTACCATGGCTTTGTCGCCGGACCGTCGGGCAAGCGCGCGAGATCCTCTTTATCCTTGATCGGTTCGGCATCCTTGCCCCCACGCCCCGCAACCGTGGTAAACAACGCGAAGTCGAGGCGCTCGATCGGCTTGCTGCCTTCGAAGGTCAGTTCCGTGCCGATGCGGCCTTCATCTTCGAAGCCGGCAATCTCGTGGCAGCCGGAGCATCCAAAATGACGCACCCACTTCTTACCCTCTTCCTTGAGGCTCGGATCATCCATGAACGAGGCATCGACATACGAGGACGGATCCTGCTTTTTCTGCGTCATCAGAAACGTAGCAATGTCCTCCGCATCCTCTGACGAGAGCCGCAGACTCGGCATCACCGTCATATTCTGGACTTGCAGTTCATGCCCATCGTTTGGACATTGGCTGTGATCGAGATCGAATTGATAGGGAAGGCCCTTCTTGGCGTAATCCTCCGGGCCGATATCTTTCTTTTCGTAAGGGCAGTACGGCCGGGTACGCTCGCGGGCGTTGTGAATCCAGCGCACCACATAATCGTAGTTTGCTTTCTCTCCAACTCGCGACAGATTCGCGGCAAACGTTCCGCCCTTCATCTGATCGCCTTCGCCGATCGAGTGGCACGCCAGGCACCCGCGGGTTTCGAATAATTCCTTTCCGTGCTCGGCGTTGCCCGGCTTGTGTTTAGGCAGTGGATCGGTGAATCCCGATTGCCAGATGAACGCCGAAATCGCCTGAATCTGATGATCGTTCAGCCGGAAGTTCGGCATCTTCGTGGTGGGACGAAAATCCGTCGGCTTCTTCAGCCACACCGGAATCCAGTTCTTGTTCAGTTTCAACCGCGCATCCTTCAGGTTGGGCCCGACCTTTTTCATGTCCTGCATCAGGCTGTGCGATTGAAAATCAAGTTGTTGCAAACGTCCGTCCAGCTTGCTGTTGGCCACTCTCAGGTCAACTGCTCGGCCGTTCAGCCGGTTCGCATCCTCGTTAGATTCGGCAGCGTCCGCCTGCTTCATCAGGTACGCCGTTTGCTTCAGATTGTCTTTCTTCTGGGTTTCAATCTGCTTGATTTGCTGGCTGATCGAGTTCAGATCTTCAGGCTCTTTGTCATAGCCCTCGTAGCGGTGACAGCCCATGCAACCGCGCTGTCGAAAGAGATCTTTGCCGTTGTTGATGGTTTGCCATTGCACGTCGCCGCTGGCCAGAATCATGTCGGCAGCGTGACAATTCTGGCAGCCCGCCTCCGAATTCTCCTTGGGAAAGAGCGGCCATAGCCAGTGCTCGTAGTTTCCGTGAGCCTTCTCCACGCTCGTGGTGGCGCGGCCGTTTCCCTGGTGGCAGGGCGAGCAACCGAACTTTTCAGGATCGTGAATATTCAACAACTCAGGTTCGGGATGGCTTACGAACGCATCGGCATACTCGTCGGGTTTTTTCTCGCCTTTCCCAGTCATCGAGATGGCGGTGATTTTCAGCGGTTCGCGCGCATTCATGTGGCAGGATTCGCAACGATCCACGATGTTGGCTTCTGCCACATTAATTTGGACGATTGCCGGATCCCACTCGGTCGCGCGTCTTTTCAATCCATCAATCTGCTGGGGCGTTAGGTCGACCATGTGATCGGAGATGTACTCATCCATCTTCGCCTTGGCCGCGGTCACGGGTTTCAATACTTCGCCGAGTTCCAGGCTTAGCTTCGTGCGCTCATCGCGAATCTCGTTGTAAGTCTCGTCCAGTTGCGGGAAGGTATATTTCTTTCTTGTTCCGTCCGGGAATTCGACGGTTGCTTGTTCGCTCTTGTACTGATCAATCTCTTTTCTCTTGCTGGCTTTCGCTGAATCGCTGGTGCTGGTTTCGTATTCGTAGGTCAACGCGTTGACGTAAGCGCGCCGGTCGGTGAAGACACTTTGAACGGCCAGCAGTCGCGCGCTGGCATCATCGAGCTTCTTCCGAGCTTCCTCCGCCTGGGCTTTCGAATCCTGATAAGCCTTTTCGTAGCTCTGTTTGAGTGCGGCGTAGTCGGAGTTCTGCTCCACGTCTTTCTCGGAAGTAGCCGATTTGGACCGAGCGGTGTTCAGAAACGCACTATAGCGATCCTTCCAGTGCTCCTGAAATGCCTTCCACGGACGCTGGCCCCACGCCTCATCCCACAAGGCCCAAAACAACGTCGCCATCAGAATCACCGTCGCGATCAGGTAATACGCGGCGTACGATTTGCTTGTAATCGGGTCCTGCTCGGGGTTGGGTTGTTCAGGCACCGCTTCCTCCGGAGAATCGGGTCTCAGGTCTTAGCTCTCTGGTCATAGGTCCTGCGCCGTATCTCGTTTGTCCCACAATGTATTTGGCTCGGGCCGATCGCCTAAGACCCAACACCTAAATATTGAACCAGGGTGTGATCCACACATACTTGATGTGCCACAGCAGCCGGAGTCCCATCTTCAAGGGCAACGCCACCATGGTCAGCAAAAGAAACTGAGTAAGGGAAAATTGCAGCAGGCTCATGCGCTTGAAGTCCTTCGCCATGTATCGCCGGAACAGCGAATACACGATGAAGCCCCCGAGCAGGTAATAGCCGCCGACCACGATTGCGCCAAAAATCGCCTTTGCCATGTTCGACGTGATGCCGAAAATATCGGGCAGATCACGGTTCACTTCGTAGATCAGCCGGTTGTGATCCCATGTCTGTCCCGGCCAGAACCATTGCCATCCGGGGCCTCGTATGAAAGTTCCGATGATGATCATCGCAACCCACAAAATGATGAAGCCAAATAAAAATGTCCCAATCGAAAACTTGCGCTGCTTCCAGGTGTAATAGCCGCTGCCCAGCGGGTTCGTATCGATGTAAGGAATCACCATCAGACCGATGATGATCATCGTGGGCATGACCACACCGGCAATCCACGGATCGAAGTAGACGAGCATCTCCTGCAGCCCGAGGAAGTACCACGGAGCTTTCGCAGGATTCATCGTCAAGTTGGGATTGGCGGGCTCTTCCAGCGGCGCGTTCAGCGTGATCGACCACACCATCAGAATGATGGTGACGATGATGGCGGCGAGGAATTCAATGCGCAGTAGAAACGGCCAGACGTGAACTTCCTTCTGCCAGCCCGGTTTGAAAGGCCAAGTCTTGCGATGGTGGGTCTTGGCGAGAGCTGCATCACCTTCGAGTTGCTCGATCAGTTCGTCGTTGGCATGCGCCTGCCTCCAAGCCAGATAAATGTAAAAAGCCAACAGCGGAATCAAGCCAACAATCGGCACGTTATCCGGAGCCGAGCAAATCTCCCAAATTTGTCGCCAGTCCATGATCTCTCCACCGCCCAATGTGGGGACGGCCGCCCTCGGCCGTCCTTGTCGAGCGAAAGCTCGACCGCTTCTTCGTTGCCGCCTAAACCGAACTCCGCCTGGTCGACAGCCGAGGGCTGTCGCCACATGATTCTTGCTATTCTCCGGCCGCCTTCGGTCCCCGCCGTGGCTTATCAGCCTCGGCTGCCAGCATCACCGGCGCGGGCCCGGAGATTCCGCCGTCTTTCCGCACGCGCCAGAAATGCACAATCATCAGGATCGAAGCGACGATCGGAATGCCGATGCAATGCCAGATATAGGAACGCAGCAACGCGTTCGCATCCACGATCGATCCGCCTAAAAGACCGAAGCGCACATCGTTGTAAGGAGTCATGCCCAGCATCGAGCCAAACGGCCCTTCATGTCCGAGCAGCGGTGTGGCTCGGGCCATGTTCGTGCCAACAGTCACAGCCCAGAACCCGAGTTGATCATCAGGCAGAAGATAACCAGTAAACGAAAGCAGCAAGGTAAACACCAGAAGCAGCACGCCAATGTTCCAGTTAAATTCACGCGGCTTTTTGTACGAGCCCGTTAGAAATACGCGGAACATATGCAGCCACACGCCAATCACCATCAGGTGCGCGGCCCAACGGTGCATATTACGAAGAATCTTTCCGAAGGGGACATCGTGCTCAAGATAGAGAACGTCACGAAACGCCTGCACCTTGCTGGGGTGGTAATAGAACATCAGCAACACGCCCGTGTAGGTGAGGATGATGAACAGGAAAAAAGTGATTCCTCCCATGCCCCAGGTGTAGCTGTAGCGCACCGCATCGCGATTGATCTTGGCGGGATGCAGGTGCAAGAAGACGTTGGAGAGCACGCCCAGCGCCCGGTTGCGCGGCGTGTCATCGTGTTTGTGGCGGAAGATCGAAGTGTAGACCTGAGTCTTGGTCGGATCTTTCAGACCCTCGATCTGCTCCTTCGCCTTGCTGGGTATGTCGACCTTCATCGCCTGAATGTCTTCCTTGACGCGGTCGACTAAGCCCACTTTGCCGTTCTTGCTGTTCGGATTATTTTCGTCTGCCATTTGAGTCCTGAGTTCGCGGGTCTTAGTTCCTGGATGTTAGGTCTTAAGGTTTTGCCTAAAACCTAACACCCAAGATCTGAGACCCGCCTTCGATAAATCGTTGAATCAAATTGTCCCTACACTCCCGTCAAGAAGGCTCCCGGATCATTGAATTTGCTGGGCTGTCCCTTTGGCCACTGATAGAGGCGAGAGGTGTCGACGATAATCTGCCCGTCCGGTGCGAGTTCTACGTGCGCGCGATCCATGGGACGCGGCGCTGGACCTTCGAAGTTGATCCCTTCACTGTCATAGCCGCTGCCGTGGCACGGACACTTGAATTTGTTCTCGCTTGGTTTCCAGTCAGGCGTACAGCCAAGATGCGTGCAGCGCGCGTAGATCACGAACACTCGATCGGGTGTGCGATCAACCCAGATACGATATCTCTGCTGGAACTTGGTATCGACGCCGAGCGCGAACTCCGAGGGATAGCCGATCTTGAAAACGGAATTGGGTTCGAAAAGAGTGCGGGGAAGAAAGAATCGGAAGAAGGCAAGAAACCAGGCAGTTAAGAATGCAGTTACGCCCACCCAAACCAGCCGCCGCCGTCGGCGGTCGATATCCGTGTTCGATGGGCCCGAGGAGGAAAGCCCAGCCGCCGCTGCTGCCTTAGAAGTTCCGACGGCAGGCGTGCCCACATATTTCGTGGCATCTACCGCGGTCCGCGGCGCAGGTTGCGCCGGGTCTGCATTCGGAATCGGGTTTGGTGGTTCGCTTCCGGGAACCGTCATGGGCGCCCTCCTGCTTCTCTAAACTCGTCAGTCTCCTGCGGCCGCCAGCAACGCTGGCGCAGCCATCTGCCCTCCGGTCGCAAGAATCGGTTCTTCGGAATGCATTGCATCGCCCAGGGCCTGGAACACCAACTGAGTCAACGCCGAAATAAATTTTGGAGAGTCGTTCAAGCCAGCGCTCATCTCAAAGTGTGTAATGCCCAACCGGCGGGCCTCCTCGCGGCCCTCGTGGTTGATTTCGCCCAGCGTCTCCACATGGTCGGAGACAAAGGCCACGGGTACGATACAAACTTCTCGCACCTTCTCCGCAGCCAGGTCGCGTAGCGTGCAGTGCAGCGAAGGCTGTAACCACTTGCTGGCGCCCACTTTGCTCTGATAGCAGAGCCGGTGCCGATTCGACCATCCACCGCGGGCCATAAGAAGGCGCACGGTTTCCTCGATCTGTCGCTGGTAGGGATCCCCTTTGGCGACGATCGACATGGGGATACTGTGTGCGCTGAACACAAGCTCCGCTCGGGTCGGGACTTCGAAGCGCGACAAAGCCTCGTCCACTTTCTCCACAACCGCGTCTAAATACATCGGATGCCCATAGAAGTGTCCAACGTTGTGTACCGGGACGTCATCGTGAAAGAGCCGCTGCCACTCGTTCAAGCTGCTGCCCGTGGTGGTGGAGGAATACTGCGGATACAGCGGGAGCAAGACCACCTCCTCGCATTTCGCAGCTTGTAGCTCTGCAATGGCTTCACGGGTGAAGGGATGCCAGTAGCGCATGGCGACAAAACAGCGGGCATCGAGTCCCTGACTAATCAACTCCGCTTCCAGGGCCCGCGCTTGGCGCTCGGTGAAGCGGCGGATGGGCGAGCCTCCGCCGATAGTCGCATAGTGGTGCTGCACTTTACGGGCGCGGGTGGTCGAAATCAGTTTGGCCAGTGGTTTACGACCCAGGCGGGCAAAAGGGAAGTCGATGATGTCGGGATCACAGAAAAGATTAAAAAGGAAAGGCTCTATCGCAGCCAGCGTATCGGGCCCGCCAAGCTGAAACAGAATAACCCCCACACGCCGTGTTGTGCGCGTCATCCCCCAGATTCCCCAGACGGTGGGGAATGTACTCCCATCTGAGATGAGAGTCAATGGCGGAATTGCAAAATGAAAGTAAAAACGAGAAACCTCCGCGACAACTCAAGCAGTTTGAAAACAAAAACGTGCGGAGACGGGGGAATCGATCCCTGGCGTCCGCATTTGTTAATGCGAAATCGAAACTTACTTCCGCTTTAAGGCAGCCGCAACTCAGCGTGCTCTGGAATCACGATCTGATGCCGTTCGCCGTCGTGCCAGTAGAGTACGCGCAGCACCTTGTGGATCTCAGGATCGGGATCCCCGCCCATGCTGCGGTTATCCACGATTACGAAGAGATGGCCTTCATGCTTGTAGCTGCGCAGTTGCTCAGTGACGTTTACGAAATGTCCCGCTCCACCGTAGTAGGCGCGCATGATGTGCAGTTCGCGATCATGCCACTCGTAACCCGCGTCAGGATCGAGTTCCAGGTTGACGTGAGCGTATTCGGGAAAGCGGAACTCCTCTACATTTCCATCCCAGTGACGGATGCGGATGAAAAGCTCTTTGACGTGATTGCGCGCCGGATCGACACCCAGGTTCCGGTCGTTGATGTCAAATTGCAGGATTCCGTCATGCAGGAACGCCCGCACCTGCGGAGTTACATCGATGCGGCGGTTTCCGGCGCCGTACTCGGCAGCGACCAGTTGACCGCCCTGCGCTGCCGCTGGGCCTGCAAGAAGAAACAAGAATGCCAAACTACTGATCAGAGTTGCGAGTAAGTTCTTTTTCATAACGCCCCTTTTCGCCTCGTTGAGGAGGCCCCAAGCAAATAAGAAACACTCTTAGTGAGCGGCGGCGGGCGTCACCTTCGCCTTATCCATCTCTTCGATCACGGTGTCGGCGAATTCCGATGTTCCCGCCAGGCCGCCGATATCCTTTGTCAGCTTCTCGGGATGACGGTATACCTTCTCCAGCGCATTGCGAATCTGCAGTGATGCATCGAACTCGCCCAGGTGCCGCAGCATCAGGAGGCCAGAGCGCAGCAGCGCCGTTGGGTTCGCCAGATTCTTGCCCGCAATGTCAGGAGCCGACCCGTGAACCGCTTCGAAAATGGCGCAATGATCTCCCAGGTTCGCACTCGGAACAAATCCCAGGCCGCCAACAAACGCCGCGCACAAGTCGGAAATAATGTCGCCGTACAAATTCTCCATCACCAGCATGTCGTACTGATACGGATTCATCACCAACTGCATGCAGGTGTTGTCCACGATGTGTTCGCCGTAGGTGATCTCAGGATATCCCTTGGCTACTCCGCGGCAACAGCGCAGGAACAGCCCATCCGACAGTTTCATGATGTTGGCCTTGTGGATCGCGTGAATCTTCTTGCGCTGATTCTTGCGGGCATATTCGAAGGCAAACTTCGCGATGCGGGTCGAGGCTTTTTCCGTAATGATCTTCAGACTCTCCACCACGCCCGGTACAACTTCATGCTCCAGTCCGGAGTAAAGGCTCTCGGTATTCTCGCGCACAATGATGAGATCGACGTCAGGATAACGCGTAGGAATATGCGGCAGATTGCGAATTGGCCGGAAATTCGCATAGAGCTCGAATTTCTGCCGCAGCGCCACGTTGATGCTCGAAAACCCGCCACCCACCGGCGTTGTCACCGGACCCTTTAAAGCCACGCAGGTGCGTTCAATCGATTCCAGCGCTTCCTTCGGGATGTACTCCCCGTGCTTCTCGAACGCATCGGCGCCCACAGCGAACGACTCCCACTCAAACTTGACGCCAGTCGCTTCCAGAATGCGCACCGTCGCCTGCGTCACTTCCGGACCGATTCCATCGCCGGGAATCAACGTTACTCTGTGACTCATGATTCACTGCCTTCTTAGTGGAGAGTGTTCGGTGATCGGTGGTTAGTACCAACAGATATTTCTCAATTCTTATTCACTACCCACTGACCACTGGTCACTGACCACTTTTCTTAACTCGAATTTCTCCGGCTTCCTTGGCTTTCACCAAATCCCTGAGTTCGTTCATGAATTCCTTGACGTCCTTGAAATCCAAATAAACCGAGGCAAAGCGTACGTAAGCCACTTTGTCGTAGCGGCGAAGCCGGTTCATAATGAGTTCACCCAATTCGCTCGTCTTGCGCTCGCGTTCCTGCGACTCGATGACGAACGACTCCGCCTCGTTCACAATCTGTTCCAGCTTGCTGATCGGAACGGGACGCTTCTCACAGGCACGCAATAGCCCGTTCAGAACTTTCTGGCGGTCGAACTTTTCCCGGCGCCCGTCTTTTTTCACCACCATGTAGGGGATCTCATCGATGCGCTCGTAGGTGGTGAAGCGTTTGCCGCACTTCAGGCATTCGCGCCGGCGCCGGATCGACTCCGCTTCCTTACTCTCGCGAGAATCCACTACCTTATCGTTTGCAAATCCGCAAAAGGGACATTTCATGGCGCTGATGGTGATCGAACCGATCTACCAGTAGAAGGCTTGTGGTTAACCCAGAATTGTAACAGGCAGGCGAGGCTGCGCTTCGCCTGACCGTATCTGCCTGATAGACAGTGCTGACAACCTACGCGGGTGGGCTGGTGAGCTCCGCTTCTTCGCTGCGGTGGCTTTCCTCCGACAACTTCCGCAAGGACAATCTCTCGTGATGCGCCAATATCAGGCCCAGGGGTACAACGGCGGCGAACGTGACTAGCCATAGCAAAATTCCGCAACTCGCCGCCATTTCCGGAGGCACGTCGAAGACGCTGGATAAGGCGGCAATCGTTGCCATCTGCGAGCCGCCGCCCACCGCCGGCAACTGCAGCATCGAGCCGAGCATGCTCGCTCCCATCAGAATCAAAAGTTGCGACACAGGAATCTCCAGCGCCGGCACGCCGTAGGAGTGTGTAACTTCCTGATACGCCAACGCGATGATGTACCACATCCCGACCGAAACCAGCGTGAGCCAAAGCATCGAGAGCGGGCCGTGAATCGTGTCCAGTCCGGTGCCAAACTCGCGTACTTTCTGCGCCAGCTTGTGGCCAAAATTGGCCGAGAGATGTCCAAATCGTTTCTCCACCCATCGGGCGACTGCGTCGCCACTACGCCGGATGATGATTGCCCCGATGGTCAGCGCAACCACTACTCCAATCAGCAGAAACCCGCCCTCGCGGAAACGCTGGTAGTACTCAGGGTGGGGAATCGCAGGCAAAGCGCTGGGCAGAAAAATTGCCAGCACCATCAACACCGTGAATGCCCCAACGTCGAAGATTCGTTCCACGGCCCACGCTGCCAACTGCGAAGAAAAAGGCAAATCCGTCCGACGTGCAATCAAGTACGGCCGAATAAATTCTCCGGCCCGTCCCAGAAGCGCGAGACCGGTGAACCCAATCAAGGTCGGCGAGACCAGGTCCACGACCTTCACCTGGGGGCGTACCGGCTTCAGAAAAATCTTCCAGCGCAACGCTCGTAGAACGTATCCGATGTAAATTAGTGCGATCGCGTGCAGTACGTGAATTTTCCGTATGCGCCCAGTCTGCGCCCAGAAGGTGCCCCAATCAAACGTTTGCCAGTGCCGGTATTGCAGGTAAACCAGAGCAGCCAGGATCACGAACACGACCGCACTGGCCACGATGCGCTTTTTATCCATGAAGGGAAGAATCCTCGCGCCGCGACCCTCGCAACACGAAGCGGAAACGGCACTCCCAAGGTAAATGACTGTGCCCGGAGGGTCAAACAACGGACTTGCAGGTAAAGCGAAGCGCCGTCGGGAATGAAGAGATGTTTGCTTACATCGAGGTTGCGAGTTTGATTGCGTGGCGAACGTGGCCGCAGGATTTCTTTAAGGCTGCCACGGCCCGGGCGCGAGAAACTCCTGCAACCAGCATCACGAGAGCCACGGGCGTGCGATTTCCGCAAGCCTGCAGAGCGGCGCGAGCAGCGGCGTTCTCAGCTCCCGAGGCACGCTCCAGAATGGCGATGGCGCGCTGCGTCAGCTTTTCGTTTTTCGGCACAACGTTGACCATCAGGTTGCCATAAACAAAACCAAGCCGGCTCATCGCACCCGTTGAAATCATGTTGAGCACCATCTTGTGAGCGGTCGCAGCTTTCATCCGCGAAGATCCGGCAAGAACCTCCGGGCCGACCCGAGTGATGATGGCGAAGTGAGCCGCGCGTTCCAGCGGGGAATTGGGATTGCAAGTGAGAGCGATGGTGCGTGCACCGCGTTGCCGCGCGGCTTGAACTGCCGCAAGCGTGAAGGGCGTCCGGCCGCTGGAAGCAATGCCGAGAATGACGTCGTGCTTCCCGGGTTTGCGGCGCCTCACTTCTTCGCGGCCTTGCCTGGAGTCATCCTCGCTGATCTCAGAATCGGAAGCCAATGCCTTGGCACCTCCGGCGATAATGAACTGGACTCGATCCGTGTTGAACGTGGGCGGGCACTCGGCGGCATCGAGGGCGGCGATGCGGCCGCTGGTTCCAGCGCCGACGTAGATGAGGCGTCCTCCGCGGCGCAACGCAGCGACAACTAAATCGATCGCCCGCGCAATCTGCGGCAATACGCGGGTGACCGCTCCAGCCACGGTAGCGTCTTCAGCGTTAATCAGTCGCACAATCTCGAGAGAAGATTTGCAATCGAGGTCATGGGCGGCGTCATTCGGCTGCTCGGTGCGAAGGCCGTGGAGGCTAAGCTGAGGCTTGCGAGTTGAGTTCAAGAGTCACGCGCCTTTCGGTGTGGAAGCGACTGGTCATTCTAACTGCTTTCCACTTTGCTGTCGGTCCCACGCCGCTCAAAGGAACTCAGATGCGTAGTTTATTTGGATTTTTCGATTGCTTCGATTACAGCATCGTGAAAAACAGGGCGGATCTGTTTGATCGCCTGATTGCAGCAGTCGGGCCATGTACGGTTGGTGAGCATAGCGATTGAGAGTTTTCGTTCGGGATCAATCCACAGGGATGTCCCCGTGTAACCCAGGTGGCCGAAAGATGCGGAGCCAAGATACTTTCCGGATTGCGAAGGCGCGGACGGCGTGTCCCATCCCAGCGCGCGAGTTGTGCCTGGCGGCGCTGACTCGCGGCGCGTGAAGAGTGCAATTGTTTCGGAGCGCAGAACCGGGTCTTCTGGATGAAGCATGGCGTGGCCAAATCTGGCGAGATCCGCAGCGCTAGAAAAAACTCCCGCCTGGCCGGCGATGCCACCCAGGACGCTGGCGTTTTCGTCCTGCACTTCGCCTTGGATGATGCGATGCCGGAAGCTGCGATCATCGGTCGTCGGAGGAATTTGTGAGCGGATTTCCTTCGGCGGATGAAAGGCGGTGTTGACCATTCCGAGAGGAGCAAAGATTTCGCGCTGGCAGAAACGATCGAGCGATTCATCGCCGAGCCGTTCGAGGGCGACGCCAAGAAGAATGAATCCAATGTCGCTGTACTCGACGCGCGATCCGGGATCGGCGGAGAGCGGCATGGTGAAGGCTGCGTGCAGCAACTCGTCGTGAGTCCGGGCTTTAAGAAACAACTTTTCATACGCGGGCAATCCGGAGGAATGAGCCAGCAGCATCCTGATGGTCACTTCGTGGCGACGGGGATCTTTTCCAGCATCGCGAGTGAATTCAGGGAGGACGGCGGCGAGGGGCGCGTCCAGATCAAGCAGGCCTCGTTGGTAAAGAAGCATCGCCATAGGCGTCGTTCCAACCACCTTGGTGACGGAGGCGAGATCGAAAAGAGTGGTGGGAACGACAATGGACGAGTCGGCCTGGTAAGTGAAGCGGCCCAGGGCCTTCAGTGCGATTAGCTGGTCTTTCACTGTGATCGCGACAGAAGCAGCGGGAAACGCACGCTGAGCGATGGCTTCTTGCAGGATGGAGAAGGCGGAGGCAAATAGGTCGTCCTGGTGTTCGAAGCCTCCGATCAGCGGGAATGCGCGATCTGGTATGGTCATTGAGAAGTCCATGATATGGCATACGCGGCACCCCCTTACTTGAGTTTCTTGAGTCATGCCGTCGAGGTTGTGTAGAGTCAGAGCATCCTTCCTATTCAATCCAACTCGTTGGAAGCTCCGCTGCGCCAGCCCACTCCTCCGCAAAAGACGTGGAGGGGCGGGACATTCAGGCTGATTTTATTTGCCGTGGGCTGCAGCATCATGGTCGCGACTGCACTGACAGCCTCGCCTACCGTGGACGCCAGGAAGCCGGCGGCCGCGGTGCGTATGGGCGAGGTGGACGCCGTCATCCAGCAGGCCATTCATGATCAGCAGATTCCTGGAGCGGTTCTGATTGTGGGTCATGACGGCCATGTCATTTACCGGAAAGCCTATGGTTGGCGTGCCTTGGAGCCGCGCCGCGAACTCATGACGTTGGATACGATTTTTGATTTGGCATCGCTGACCAAGGTGATCGTGACCGCGCCGGCGGTAATGCAACTCGTCGAACAGGGCAAAATCCGCCTCAATGACCCGATAGCAAAATATCTCCCGGAGTTTGGACAGAATGGAAAAGAAGACATCACGCTGCGGCAGTTGCTGACGCACTATTCGGGCTTGGAGCCGGATCTGGATTTAAAAACGGTGTGGGAGGGAAAGGAGACGGCCTATCGGATGGCGTTTGCGGCGATACTGCAGGATCCGCCCGGCTCAAGGTTCTCCTATAGCGACATAAATTTCATCGTGCTGGGCGCGCTGGTGGAGCGGATTTCGGGCGAGACGCTGGATGAATATGCGACCCGGCATATTTTTGTGCCGCTGAAGATGACGCATACGCGCTTCGTGCCTACCGCGGCCTGGCGGGCGAAAATCGCGCCCACCCAGTATGACGAGAATGAACACATGCTGCGCGGTGTGGTCCATGATCCGACCGCGCGAAGGATGGGCGGCGTGGCCGGGCAAGCGGGCCTGTTTTCAACCGCGGATGATTTGGCTAAATTTGCCCAGGCCTTGTTGAATGGCGGCGGAGGAATTCTATCGCCGCTTTCAGTGGAGAAGATGACGCGTCCGGAGCAACCGCCGACCGCGCCCGTGCTGCGCGGATTTGGCTGGGATATCGACTCTCCGTTCTCGACCAACCGGGGAACTCTGCTTCCGGTCGGAGGATACGGCCATACCGGATTCACGGGAACATCGATGTGGATCGATCCAACCACCCAAACCTACATCATTCTGCTGACGAACGCGGTGCATCCACGGGGAAAAGAAAATGCGATCGCCTTGCGCTCCAAAGTGGCGACCGCAGTGGCAGCGGCGCTGCCTCTGACCATCAGCGAGAAGGAGTCGCTACGCTGGCAGAGTATTACCGGCTACAACGAGGCGCAAAGCGCGGCGCGGCACATGAGCGCTCGCAATGGGAACGGGAAGACTGGGGTCGACGTCCTGGAGGATCACGGCTTCGATGTTTTGCAGGTGGCCGGACGCAAGAAGCGCATTGGTCTGCTTACCAATCAGACGGGCGTGGATGCTGACGGTCGCCGCACGATCGACGTGCTGGCGCACGCGCCGGGCGTTTCGCTGGACGCTATCTTCAGCCCCGAGCACGGAGTCACGGGAACGCTCGATACGACTGACGTTAACAACTCCAAAGATGCGGCAACCGGAACTCCGGTCTACAGCGTGTATGGCGCGAAGGACGCGGCACGACGGCCGGCGCTCGACCTGATGAAGGATCTGGATGCAGTGGTCATCGATATTCAGGATGCCGGTGTGCGCTTCTACACTTACGAGACTACGCTCGGATATTTTCTGGAGGCTGCCAGCCAGGCGGGAGTGGAAGTGATTGTGCTGGACCGTCCCGACCCGATTACGGGAGCGTTCGTGCAGGGCCCAGTATCGGATGCGGGACACGAAAGCTTTACCAATTATTGGACGGTGCCTGTGCGTCATGGAATGACCATGGGCGAACTGGCGAAGATGTTCAATGCGGAACGCAACATTAATGCCAGGCTGACCGTGGTGCCGATGGACGGCTGGCAGCGTGGCGATTGGTTTGATTCGACCGGACTCGCGTGGGTGAATCCCTCCCCGAACCTGCGCAGCGTGACAGAGGCGGGATTGTACCCGGGCGTAGGATTGATCGAAGGAACCAATGTTTCTGTGGGACGGGGAACAGATACTCCGTTTGAACTTGTAGGTGCGCCATGGGTCAAGAGCCGGGAACTCGCCGCGTATTTGAATGCGCGCGGGATCGCGGGAGTAAGGTTTGTTCCAGTAACCTTCACGCCCTCCACCAGCAATTACGCTGGGCAGAAGTGCGAGGGCGTGAATGTAGTTCTCACCGAACGAAGCGCGCTCGATGGACCCGAGCTAGGAATTGAATTGGCGGCCGCGTTAAGAAAACTCTATCCGGCGGACTTTAAGATGGAACGGATGACGGAGTTGTTGGTGAATCAGGCAACTTACGATGGGCTGGTAGCCGGTGAAGATCCGCGGCGGATCGCGCAGGATTGGCAAGAGGGATTGGACAAATTCCAGCTGGTACGGCAAAAATATTTAATCTACAAGTAGTTCGGTTGGCCTATCTGGGGAGCTGTTCAAGGATGAAATTGACTCTGGGAATGCTTGTTCTGCTCATAACGGCGGTCGCGATCTCGCCGGAGTCTGCAAGCGGCCAGCAAGAAAACTCGACTTCTTCCGCGCAGCAGGCTCAAGAAGCACCTTCCGCCGACCCCTCAGCACAGTCCATTTTGTATAGGAATACGAGGTACGGTTTTAGTTTCTTGTTGCCTGAAACCTGGAAGGGCTACACGATTCTCACGGATAAATGGGAAGGCGGGGATCCGGAAAAAGGTAGCGTGGAGCACGGTGCCGTGATCTCCATCCGGCATCCTGACTGGACGAAAGAGAAGCCTCGTCAGGATATTCCTATCATGATATTCACCGTTGCGCAGTGGGACTCAATTGAGCACGGCAACCTCTCCGTGAGTGTAGCGTCGTTTGGTCCCGCTGAACTCGGGCGCAATCGCAAATACGTATTTGCCTTGGCTCCTCGCGTCAGCAACAGCGACCTTACAGGTGGAGCCGAGGTGAACGAGATTCTCAAACACGACCCGCTCCGGCCCTTCTGGACGAAATGACCTTCTCTCCCTTCGGATAACCCGAAACGGGGAAGTCCGCATCGTAGGGCGTGAGCATGCTATCCTCGGGCTGAACGGCGGAACTGGAGGTCTGGAATGCGCTTCGCGTGGGCTTTCTTGCTGCTATCGGGCATGGCGTTGGGGCAAACGGCGGACACCACGAAGCAGGAAAATTCGGCGCCAAATTCACCCCCGGCAACTTTAGCAACAAGCCCGGTGCCCGCTCCCGATCCGAATACGATTACCATCCCCGCCGGCACCAGGATTCCTTTGTCGCTGAAGCAGGCGATTTCCACCAAGAATGCGCGCGAGGGCGACGCGGTTTACGCGGAAACGGCGTTTCCCTTTGTGGTCTCTGATCGCGTGGTCGTGCCCGCGGGGTCCTATGTTCAGGGCAAGATCGCGCACGTAGAGCGCGCCGGGCACGGCAAAGGGCGCGCGGAAATCCTGATGCACTTTACCTCGATCATTTATCCCACCGGATACACCGTGATGTTGCCGGGTTCGGTCGAAAACACTCCGGGTGCAGATAACAAATCGGTGAAGGACTCGGAAGGAACGATCCAGCAGGACAGCGACACAGGGAAAAGAGTTGAGGATGCGGCCAAGAATGGGGTGTACGGCACTCTCGGGGGCGCGACGGCCGGCGGACTGGCCACCGGCGGATTGAACGGAGCGCGGGTGGGAGCGGGAGTCGGGGCTGCTGTCGGCGTCGCCTGGGCGCTTCTAAAACGCGGCGCTGACGTGAAGCTGGATGTAGGGACATCGATCGAAATGGAGATTCAGCGTCCGATTACCGTGGACGCAACTCGCATTGCGATGGCGAGGGCGACACCATAAGCGGTCGTACGATCGCGCCGAAGCACCTATCCTGCTTTCAAGTGGATACCGCTTCGCAATGAGGATCGGGATCTAGGATGCGCCCTTGGCGCTGGCAGAGTAGCTGAATGGATTCTGGGCGTCGACCTCGCGGCGCAGATCTTCGAAAACAGCGTCCGACATCTTCATAAACACATCAACAACTTCCGGGTCGAACTGGCGTCCTACCCATGCCTGGATCTCTTCCCGCGCTTGCGCCAGAGTTCTGGCCGGGCGATAAGGGCGATCCGAAATGATGGCGTCGAGAGTATCCGCCACGGAGAAAATGCGGGCGCCCAGAGGAATTTCTCTGCCCTTGAGTCGGCGAGGATAGCCGCTACCATCAAAATGTTCCTGGTGCGAGTACACGATCTCGCAAGCCTCCGCCAGGAACGGAATCTTCTTGAGCATCTGGTAACCGTGGTAGCAATGCTCCTGCATGATCTCTTTTTCTTTCTCGTCCAGCTTTCCCGGTTTGAACAGGATTTTATCCGGAATGGCTACCTTGCCAAAGTCGTGGAGGAAAGCGCCGCGCGCGATCACGGGAATTTGTTCGCGAGGCACGCCCATGGCGCGGGCAATCGCGATGGTAAAAGCGGTAACGCGGCGCGAGTGGCCTTCCGTTTCGGCGTCCCGGAGATCGAGCGCGTCGCCCAGAGCCTCCAGTGTGATGTCATAGGAGCGCTCCAGGTCTGCCATCGCCTTTTGCAGTTGATCGGTGCGAGCTTCGACCAGAGACTCCAAATTCGTTTGATAAGTGCGATTCTCTACTTTGAGCCGGCGGTTTTCCAGTGCCCGCTTTACTGCGTTCAGCAACTGCTCGCGTTCGAACGGCTTTAGCAGATAGTCGTAGGCGCCGTTACGGATGGCGGCCAGGGCCACCGAAATATCATGCACCGCGGTAACCATCACCACCGGCATGTCGGGAAATTTTTCCTTCGTGCGTTCGAGCAATCCGATCCCGTCCAGATCCGCCATCATCAAGTCGGAAAGCATCAACTCAAACACATCGCCGGAATTCAGCAGGGCCAGAGCTTCCATGCCGGAAGCCGCTTGTTTACAGGAGAAACCAGCGGCGATAAGGATGGCGCAGACAATCTCGCGGATTGCTTCTTCGTCGTCCACTACCAGAATGCGATCAGGCATGGGTGTCTCAGGAATACTATCGGCGATTCTACTCTAGAGTTGAGATGCCGAAAGTAACCATCCAGGTCCGGAAAGGCCATCGAGATCAGCCTCAAGCATGATATTCAGAAGCCAGGCAGTGTCACGTCCGGAACGCGGGCGTCCACTCCTACGTGATCCACCAATAAAATGATCGCTTCCCTTTGGTCCGTTTGGAACACCGTGGTACAACCAGCCGTTTCCCGGCTGAAGCCCGGCGAGTTTGCGTTGCTGATTATTCTGGCGGCGTCGGTACTCGTGTTGTCGGTATTCCGCGAACGCTATCTTGCGGTCTGGACGGCCGCCTGGACTCTGCTCGTCACTTCGCGTCTTCTAGAGGCTCACGGCGCAGGGATGCAGATTCCGCTGCGCTATGTTCCCGCGATTGAACAAGCCGCCTTCGTGATTGCAATGGGCCTGTTCGCCGGGGCGATCTTCGTATATATAAAGGAACGGAATCTCCTGGCGCCGCTGCTTGCCGTTACCGCGAGCACCGCGGGTTTTGCCGTTGCCCGCGCTCTTCTTTGGCCCAATTCGTTACCTCTGCGGGTCGCTCTCGAAGTCTCTTATCGAATCATCCTCCTGACCGCTGCCATCGCCTTGCTAAACGCACGCCGCGGCCGCCGTGAGATGGCCTCATGGATGCTCGCTGCGTTCCTCGTCGCCCAGCGTCTGCATTGGTCGCCTTTTATGGACCAGGTTCCGGCCGGAATCTTTACTACCCTCGACGTCGCTCTTGGGCTGAGCATCTTGCTGATCGTATTTCAGGAAGCTCGCGCGCGGAACCAGCGATTGAGCGTGCTGCGCGCTTTGACCGAGAGCATTGTTCTCGCGCAGCAGCAGGGCGGCATGATGGATAAGGCCCTTGAGGAGTTGCAGCGGCTGACCCAGTGCAAGGCAGCGTGGTTCCGACTCATCGAGGGCGGACATCTCGTAGCCACACACGCGGTGGGAGTTTCGCCGGAATTCCTGCGTGAAATAGGAATCGCCGAAATAACCGCGGACGTTTCCCAGGCGTTGGAACGGGGTAAGCCTGTGATCGCGCGAAAAAATGGCGCGAACCCAGAAGATGAGCAACTGCTCAGGACAGAGAAACTCCGGCGTTTGTTGATGGTTCCGGTCCTCGGAAAAAAAGCGCCCATCGGACTGCTGGTTCTAGCTAGCGATCGCGATAGAAAGCTGACCGCCGAGGAACTCGACTTCCTCGAAACCTGCGGCCGCCAGTTGGGAATCGCGGTAGAAAACTTCCGCTTGCTTGAGCAGGTGTTGCGTTCGCAGCGGCAGTGGAGGAACACGTTTGATTCGGTTCACGACATCATCCTGGCGCACGATGCCGAATTCCGCATCATCAAAGCTAACCAGATTTTGCTCGAACAGCTCGAACAATCGTCAGCCGACGTGATTGGCAGCACCTGCGAATCGGTACTGCCGCACGGTTTAGGAGAATGGACCGGCTGTCCCTATTGCGCCCGCGGTGTCGAAGAAATTACCGAAGGGGCTGACCCCTGCTTTGGCGGTTTCTCGCTGGTCTCCACTTCCTCCTACAGCGAGCAGGGCAGCAAACAGAAGGGCACCATCCACATCGTCCGCGACATTACAGAACGGCGGTCGGCGGAGGAAAAGTATCGTCTCCTGTTCGACCAGGTGCAGGAAGGTGTTTACGTGGCGATGCCCAGTGGTCGTTTGCTCGATTGCAACGACGCCTTTGTGAACATGCTGGGATATCAGCGCCGGGAAGACCTGCTGAACCTGAACCTCGATCAAGACGTCAGGGTAGACGCCGCGCAGCGGGATGCGTTTCGTAAGGCCATCGACCAGCAGAACTACGTTCGCAACTTCGACGTGACCATGCGGCGGCAGAATGGGACGCTGCTGCTGGCCTCCGAAAGCAGCTTCGCCACTCGCGATGCGGCAGGAAATATCGAACGCTATCAAGGTTTCGTTCTGGATGTCACTGAGAAGCGCCGCGCTGAAGACGAAATGCGGCGCCGTAACCGCGAACTCAATGCCCTGAACGCGATGGCGGTGGTGGCAACGCAATCCTTCGATCTCGATGAGATCCTCAATCTGACGTTGCGGCAGGTCGTTTCACTTTTTGGCGCGGAGAGCGGAGCCATTTATCTTTCCGACTCCGACGCTCCAACCTATCGACGCCGCGCTGCCTGGGGGCCTCGCAGCCGCGATAAATCACGCCCGGCAGAAATCAGTTTTGCCGACGGATTTGGCGATCTGGTCATGCGGTCGCGCGCCGAAGTAATCACCGCCGAATACCTTCCCCATCTCACCGGCGCAGTCGCGGACTTTATCCGTTCCAGCACCGACGGCGCGTGGAGCTGGGTTTTGTTCTGGGGCAAGGACAGTCCCATTGGCATGATGGGACTGCGCAGCCACGTGGAATATGAATATTCCAGCGGCGAAGAAAATCTGCTCGTGGCCATCAGCCGCCAGTTGGCCACCACCATCGAAAAAGTCCGCTTGTACGAAGAAACCTGCAAGGCTTATGAAGATCTGCGGCGCACACAGGAACAGCTTTTGCAGAGCGAGAAGATGTCCGCCGTAGGCCAACTGATCGCAGGCGTGGCCCACGAACTGAACAATCCCTTGACCGCGATTCTGGGTTACGCGCAGCTACTCGAGAGCGAAGGCTTGAACGAGCGCGCTCAAGACTACGTGGGCAAAATGTTCAAACAGGCGCAGCGCACCCATCGGGTCGTGCAGAATCTGCTTTCCTTCGCGCGGCAGAGAAAGCCCGAGCGTTCGGAAGTTGACATCCGGAAAGTGCTGGAAGAGACTCTGGCCCTCCGCGACTACGATCTCAAGGTCAACCACATCGTCGTGGAAAAAGATTTGGGAGACGAAGCGGCGATGGTCGTCGCCGATCCCCACCAGATTGAGCAAGTCTTCCTGAACATCATCAACAACGCCGTGGACGCTATCCTGGAAACGGGACGATCAGGGAAGCTGAAGATTGATGTTTCCTGCGCTGGTGGCTTCGTGGCCGCTCAGTTTGCTGATGACGGCCCTGGAATCAAGGATCCCAAGAGGATCTTCGATCCCTTCTACACCACGAAAAATGTTGGGAAGGGAACCGGGCTGGGCTTGAGCATCTGCTACGGAATCGTGAAGGAACACGGCGGCGACATCACGGCGCATAACGCTGCCGAAGGCGGCGCGGTCGTTGAAGTAAGGCTGCCGATCGCTGCGCCGGCGGGTGCAGTGCCGGAACCAGTCCCGGTAGCTCCGCCGAAGCGCGAAGGCGCCATCCAGGGCCGGGTGTTGCTGGTCGAGGAAGAGGAAGCCGTGCTGGAGTTCGAGCGCGACGTGCTTACCGGCGCCGGAGCCAATGTGGTGACCGCGTCCAGAAGCGAAGACGTAAAGACGCGTCTGCTCTCCGAGCCCTTCGATGCGGTGATTATGAGTGGCAAGATGCCCGGCGATTGGCACGCTAAGGAAGCCTACGCGTGGCTCAAACAACATTGCTCCGGCATGGAGAATCACACGCTCTTCACGTTCTCCAATGTCGAACAGAGCGATGAGAGAGCATTCCTGCAGGAAAATAAGATTCCGTTCCTCGTGAAACCCTTCGAAGTGGCGGACTTGATATCGCATGCCCGGCGGCTATTACAGAAGGCGCAAGCGGCCGCAGCCTCGGCAAGCTAGAGGCACTCCTGATCACAGTTGTGCGCGCAAGCCTTTCACCAGCCGTCGCAGGGCTTTTTCATTGCGGCGGTACCAGCGCCATTGTCCCTGCTTCACTGCCTCCACTAAGCCAGCCTTGGTCAGGATCGCCATGTGATGCGAAATGGTCGGCTGTGAGAGCTGCACGCGCTCTTCAATGTCGCCGGCGCACAGGCCGCTGTACTTGCCAGGGGTGGCGACACCGCGCTGTTTCAGCGCGCCCAGGATCTGGCGTCGGGTGGGATCAGCAATGGCGTGCAGCATGCTGTCAAGAACCGTCACTGTTGTCGGCATATCTGAGATCACAAATATCTTCCAGATCGACGCTTGTCAATATGTAAGAAACGGCAAAGCGAATCATCAGGAGCGCTGCCGCGGGGCGCGCAGCCACTCGATGCGGCTGAACTCCAGGTAGCGCACATCGCTTTCCGGCAACGAACAATTGGATTGATCGAGTTGACCGGCCAGCGTGCCGCCCCGAATCCAATAACCCGTTTCGTCCTGTTTGAGAACCGTCGCGTCAAGTGGATCCATGCCATGTAGTTTGAAGACCACGCGGCGGTTCAGCAGGAGGGTACGCTTCATAGGGAGATTTCACTTCTTGAGAATCGGGTTATATCCGTCGTTGATCAGCCGGGAGCGCATGGCCTCGGCTTCTTTGATATCGCCGAAGGGCCCTACCTGCACGCGAAATAGTTTGTCAGCGGCATTGCTCGCCACAAAGGCGGGATATTGCTTTTTCTTGAGAGCATCCACCAGGGCATCCGCGTCTTCCTGCTTGGTCACCGCGGCGACCTGCACAAAATAACCCGTGCCTGGAATTGGGGCCATGGGGTCGGGCGGTCCGGCAGTTTGCGCGCTCTGCGATTGTGCGCCCGACGCAGGAGACGGAGTCGCAGAAGAACTCGTGGTTTGAGCGGCAGAAGATTGCGCAGCCGCAGCGTCCGTGGGCGTGGCAACGGCAGGAGTGAGTTGCGAATTGCCGTTCGGCTGCTCGACGGCTTTGTAAAAGGTCATCTGCGCCGCTGGAGCAGCGCCAGAACTCACTGGCTTAGCGCCATTGGCAGGCACTGGAGCCAGTGTCGTCGCTCCTGCGAGGGCGGAGTCCGATTTGCGTCCCAGCGTGTAGCCGAGAGCGAAAAATACGGCGCAGATCGCCACCAGAGCGAAGAAAAGCCCCAGCAGCTTCGCCGTACCGAGTGTAATTTCGGTGTCTTGTGATGAAGCCATAACCCTTCCTCAAAATTGCAGGCGAACCCGCCCAGCGATCGAAAATCATCGCAAAATCAGGCGCGTTGAAACCTATGCTGATTTCGGCACGGGCGCGGCATCCTCGCCGACTTTGCCTAGCATCTTCTGCAAGCCCGAAAAGAAATCCACGGGCACAGGGAAGATGACCGTCGTATTTTTCTCGACGCCGATTTCCGTCAAAGTCTGCAGGTAGCGCAGCTGCACGCTGACTGGTTCGGTGGCCAGCAGATGCGCCGCATCCACCAGTCGCTGCGCGGCCGAGAACTCGCCTTCCGCGTGAATAATCTTGGACCGTTTTTCGCGCTCCGCTTCAGCCTGCTTGGCCATGGCGCGCAGCATCGATTCCGGCATGTCGACCTGCTTCACCTCGACATTCGTCACTTTCACGCCCCATGGCGAAGTGTGCTGGTCGAGAATGCTCTGCAGCCGTAGATTGATCTTCTCCCGATGAGCCAGCAATTCATCGAGTTCCTGTTCGCCCAGAACGGAGCGCAACGTAGTCTGCGCGAACTGCGATGTCTGATACACATAATTCGAAACTTCCACCACAGCTTTGTTGGGGTCAATCACGCGCAGAAAAATGACAGCATTCACTTTGAGCGTGACATTATCGCGGGTGATGATGTCTTGCGGTGGAACTTCCAGCGCTTCCTGGCGCAGAGACACCCGAACAATGCGGTCGATCGGGCTGAAAACCAAAGCTATGCCGGGGCCCTTGGCAGTGGTCAAAAGCCGTCCGAGCCGGAAAATGACGCCGCGCTCATACTCAGCCAGGATCTTGATGGAACTCAGTAAGTAGATGACAACGATGATGATGACGACCGTGGTAAAACCAACTCCGAGTTCCATATCAATTCCTCCACCGCCCAAAACACACAAGTGCTGCTGAGGCGGATTGTAGCGCAATGGAAGCGGGAGGGCGCGGAATTCGGACCCAGTCCGGTTGCTTGTGCTGGTGCCTGCCCTGTTTAGGGAACGGCGGCGACGGTGCTCGCCACAGCCACGGGTTCTACTTGAAGAAGCAGTCCGTCCACACGGCGCACCACCACGGACTGTCCTATCGAAACGTCTGAGGAGGAGACAGCATCCCATATTTCACCGTGGACAAAAATCTTGCCGCGAGGGGAGAGCGCAGTCTGGGCAATACCGGCTTCACCGATCAATCCCTGTGCCCCGGAGACCAGCTTGTTCCTCCGGGCCTTGAAGGCAATGCTCATCAGGAAAGCTGTGATCAATCCCAGCGGAATGCTCACGGCCAGTGCCGTCAGCAAATGCACGCGCATTTCCGGGATCGGCGAATCCACCAGCAGCAGTCCGCCAAGTGTCAGCAGCGCAATGCCGCCAATCGTTAGAACTCCGTGACTCGCGAACTTGGCCTCAGCGGCAAACAGCGCGAATGCCCCCAGAATGAGGACTAGAGCTGCGAAGCGCGTAGGCAACAGGTTTAGAGCAAAGGCCGCGATCAAAATAAAGACAATGCCCACCGTTCCCGGAATCACTGCGCCCGGATGATTGAACTCCGCATAGAGCGCGAGCGCTCCGATGGCCAGCAGGATGAACGAAACATTCGGGTCCATCAAATAACCAAGGATACGTTCCTTGACCGTCATGCCAAAAGGCACGACCGGCTGCCCGGAGAGCTTCAGCGTGACAGCTTGCCCGTCGAAGCGCTTAAAACTCTTACCCTCCATCTGACGGAAAAGGTCATCGTCGCTAGAGGCTACGTAGTCGATCAGACGCTGCGAAAGCGCTTCCTGTTCCGTAAACGATTTGGATTCGAGCACCGCGCTCTCAGCCACCTCGACATTCCGCCCGCGTTTGGAGGCTACAGAACGCATCAGCGCCGCGGTATCGTTTTCAATTTTGCGCTTCATCTCATCATCAATCTTGGGCGCGAAAGGCCCAATCAGCACGGGATGCGCCGCCCCCGCGTTGGTTCCCGGAGCCATAGCTGCGACGTCGGCCGCTTCGAGGATGAAAATTCCAGCCGAACCCGCGCGGCTGCCGCCGGGTGCGACGTAAACAATCACCGGAACCTGCGACGAGGTAATCTTCTCAATGATCTTCCGCGTAGAATCGACCAGCCCTCCCGGCGTATTGATCTCGATCAATACAGCCTGATCGCCGCGCCTCTGCGCCTCGTCGATGGCCCGCGAGATGTATTCCTGTGTGATGGGCTGAATCGTGTCATCGACAACGATCTTGAGAACTTCAGCGGAGGAAATAAAGCTGAAGACACAAATCGCTACCAGGCCGAGAACGATGCGGAAAATTAGCCTGTGTTTCATGAGTCGGCCCTAGCCCTCAGGAATATTCTTACTCTTATTTGCGAACCGCGGCAGGAATTTCTTGTTCGTGTTCGATCGCACCGCCATTTCCGGAAAATGGGCCATCCCACCCGGGAAGATTCGTGCTGCCCGTGATCAGGCGCGCACCCCGTTCATAGGTGAAGTACGACCACGCCCACTGAATCAGGACTAGCACCCGGTTCTGGAAACCAATCAGAAAAAGAATGTGGATAAACAGCCAGGCCAGCCACGCCATGAATCCGGAGATGTGAATCTTGCCGAACTGCGCCACCGCCGCCGCCCGCCCGATCGTTGCCAGGCTTCCTTTGTCCCAGTAATGAAAAGGCTGGCGCGGCACAGGCTGGCCCGGCTGGCTCTTGGCGAGTTTAATCTCCCGGCGAATTAGCTTAGCCACATAGCGTCCCTCCAGAATGGCCACGGGCGCCACGCCCGGCAGCATCTTCCCCGACCGGTCCTTCAAAGCTGCGAGATCTCCGATGACGAAAACCTCCGGATGGCCCGGAATACTCAAGTCAGGCCGGACCAGAACCCTTCCCGCGCGATCCAAGGGTGTACCCAGCTTCTTGCCGAGCGGCGAGGCAGCGACGCCCGCGGCCCACAAAATCACCGACGCTTTCATCCGCGTTTCGCCCATCGAAATCACACCCGGCTCTATGTTCGTAACCATGGCTCCGGTGCGCACTTCCACACCCAGCCCCTGCAGTTGTTCCAAGGCGCTGCGGGAAAGGTCGGCGGGATACGCTGGAAGCACAACCGGCCCTCCTTCAATCAAATGGATATGAGTCCGCCGCGGATCGATCGAGCGAAAATCGTGGGCGAGCGCATGACGGCAAATTTCGGCTAAGGTTCCTGCGAGTTCCACTCCCGTAGGCCCGGCTCCCACCACAACAAAATGTAACGGGTCGTCAGGTTGGCCAGCGGCAGCACGGCGTTCCGCGAGTTCGAAGGCCAGCAAAACGCGGCGCCGGATCTCGATCGCATCCTCAATCGTTTTGAGTCCCGGCGCGATTGGTTCCCACTCGTCATGCCCGAAATATGCATGACTGGCGCCGGCGGCGACGATGAGAGAATCGTAGGGAACTTCTTCTTCCGCCGTTTTCACCACGCGCCGTTCCAGATCGAATCCTGTAACCTCAGCCATCAGCACCTCGACATTCTTATGCCGCCGCAGAATCGATCGGATGGGCTCTGCGATTTCCCCCGGTGAAAGTCCTGCCGTCGCCACCTGATAAAGCAAAGGCTGGAAGGTGTGATGGTTTTTCTGGTCGATCACGACGACTCTTACATCCGCGCTGGCCAGCGACGTGGCCGCATTCAGCCCGCCGAAGCCTGCTCCCACAATCACCACTTGATGGGTAACCTTGCTGTTCATAGCGTCACTCTATAAGATTCACCGCGATGGCAATCGGCTACAGAAGTTCTGGGAAAGATGATCCTTCCCCTGTTTCCGCGCACAAGCATGTGCGATGGTTGATTCCCTCGATCGCGGATTTGATTTTCATCTCCCTGCTTGGATTGCTCTCCTTCACCATCCTGTCGGTTCGTCTGCTCGGCGATGCCGGAATCGGCTGGCACATTCGCACCGGGCAACTGATTCTGTCGTCCCACACAATTCTTCGCGTCGATCCCTTCTCTTCCACCATGGCCGGCCATCCCTGGTTCGCCTGGGAGTGGCTCTATGACGTACTCGCCGGCTGGCTGGATACGGTTGCGGGTCTGAACGGGGTGGTCTTCTTCACCGCTCTGATCATCGCCATGACCTTTTCGTGGACGTTTCGCTTGCTTCTGCAGAGGGGTACAAATTTTCTCGTGGCTCTTGTTCTAGTGCTGCTCGCGACATCAGCGGCCATGATTCATTTTTTTGCGCGGCCTCATGTCGTGAGCTGGCTGTTTATCGTTCTGTGGTTCTGGGTTCTGGAATCGTCGGAGAGAAAAGACGATGGTCGCCGTCCCTCGTTATGGCTCCTGCCAGCGCTCATGCTGCTGTGGGTCAATGTTCACGGAGGATTTCTCCTTGGCTTCGCCCTTCTCGGGATTTACTGGGTCAGCGCGTCCTGGCAATGGTTCACGTCAAAGGACGACCGGTTGGACGATGTTCTGCAAAAAATAGGGGCACGCAAGCGCGCCCGAGACTTGGCTTTCATTGGGGCAATCACCGCGCTGGCAACGCTCGCAAATCCCTATGGTTGGAGATTGCACGTCCATATCTACCGCTATCTTTCCAATCGTTTCCTGATGGACCACATTGATGAGTTTCAATCTCCAAATTTTCACGGTGCGGCGCAGAAGTGCTTCGCCGTCCTGTTGCTGCTCACATTGATAGCCTTGGCGGTCCGAAAGCGCGAGGCTCAAGGCATCCGGACGAGCGGAGCCCTGGTTGTTTTGTTTGCGGTCTATTCAGGGCTCTACGCCTCGCGCAACATTCCAGTGTCGGCCCTGTTGCTGATTCTGGTCATTGGTCCATGGCTCTCGGATGCGGCTCGCAAGCTTGCGGATCTATTCGCGCAACGGCTGTTCGCGTTTCGTTCGCAAGATCGCTCATCGACAAATTTTGTTCAACGAATGCAGACGATCGAGTTAAGTTTGCGGACTCACCTTTGGTCCTTCGCCGCAATCGCCGTGATCGGCTGGATCGTTTTCCATGGCGGCAGCCTGGGCACCACGCCGCTCATGCGCGCACACTTTGGCGCGAAGCGTTTCCCCGTGGCCGCTGTAGATTATTTGGAGAGCCACCATGTATCAGGTCCGGTTTTCGGCCCTGACTACTGGGGCGGTTATTTCATCTACCGGCTTTATCCGCAAGTGAAAGTTGCCATGGATGACCGCCACGATTTCTACGGCGAAGAGTTTGTCAAATCATATTTAAAAATCGTGCACGTCGAGCCGGGCTGGAACGATTTTCTTAACCAGCATGAGGTTCGCGCCATCGTCGTTCCCAAGGACTCCGCGCTCGCCAACATTCTTCTCGAGACGCCGCGTTGGCAGCCAATTTACACCGATGACGTGGCGATCGTGTTCGCGCAAACTCCCGCGCCGACGCCGTAGAAATGCTCTCCACTGCGCTGAGCCGACGTGCCGAACCGCAACTCCATTCACATTGACCTGCTCGAAATTCCGCGCTATGTTCACCGAACGGCGTGCTCTGCCGATCTGAGGACAACTTCCTAATGAAGCGAATTCTGCCTGCTTTCTGCAGTAAACCCATCGTGTATCTAGCCGCACTGGCTTTCTGCTCGGCTCCAGCCACTTACGCCCAGGAGACCCTCGCTGTAACCCTTACCCAGATCAGTTCCGACCCATTCACCGTCGGTCCCGGCCAGCATGCCACCGAAGTTGAGCCTCACCTCCTCGCCAATGGCGCAACGCAAGTAGCTGCCTTTCAGACCGGACGCATCGCACCCGGCGGCGCTACCGCCATCGGCTGGGCCACTTCCACCGACGGCGGCAGCACTTGGGCTCATGGATTTCTTCCCGGCCTGACCACCGGAAACGGCGGCGGCCTCTACAACGCGGCCAGCGACCCCGCCGTAGCCTTCGACGCCAAACACGGTGTGTGGATGATTGCTTCCTTACCCATCTCCAACACCTCCACGACTACCGCTGTAGTTGTCAGCCGCTCTACCGACGGTGGTTTTACCTGGGATGATCCAGTGAACGTTGGCCCGAAAGTCGCGAGCTCCGACAAAAACTGGATCGTCTGCGATAGTTACTCGGCCAGCCCCTTCTACGGCAATTGTTATGTGGAGTGGGACAATCCCGACACCGGCGACGGCATCCTGATGAGCACTTCAACCGACGGCGGCTTGACCTGGGGACCCGCAACCGCAACTGCAACTCACGCCGCCGGCGTCGGCGGACAGCCGCTGGTGCAGCCCGCCGGCACGGTTGTCGTGCCCATTGAAACCTCCGGAATTTCCGCTTTCATCTCCACCAACGGAGGCGCTACCTGGTCGGCTCCGGTGACCGTCTCTAACATTCAAAGCCATACCGATGCTGGAGGAATCCGCAGCGGTCCGCTGCCTTCTGCCGCGGTGGATGGCGCCGGCACCGTCTACGTCGTGTGGGAGGATTGCCGCTTCCGCGCCAGCTGTTCGACGAACGACCTGGTCTTCAGTACTTCTTCGGACGGCACTCACTGGTCGAAAGTTGCTCGCATCCCGATCGATCCCGTCACCAGCACAGTCGATCATTTCATCCCCGGAATCGGTATTGATCCAACCACCTCCGGCGCCACCGCTCACGTTGCCGTTCACTATTACTATTATCCAAAGAGCAGTTGCACCAAGGCAACGTGCCGGCTTTATGTCGGATACATTTCCTCGCACAACGGCGGTTCCACATGGAACTCTCCAACCAAGCTGGCTGGACCGATGAAACTTACGTGGCTCCCAAACTCGCAGAACGGCCTGATGGTGGGCGACTACATTGCCACCGCCTTCAGCAATGGCGTGCCCCACGGCGTTTTCGCGGTAGCCGCCGCAAAGTCCGGCACAACCTTCAACGAAGCTACGAACACCGCGCAGGGACTAACTGTTGCGGAAGCCGGCCCGCAGCTGTCTTCGGCAGGCGACAGGCCTTTGCACAAACTCTCCGACCCGATCGAGAAGGAGAGCCCTGAGAAAGGCATCCCACCATCGAAACGCGCAGCGAAGCGAAGCGCGAAATAAAATCGCTTGACCTTGTCATCCTGAGCGCAGGATGTGCTTCGCGCACGCGAAGCACATCCGCAGTCGAAGGATCCCTAGCTGACCTGTTGCGCCGTTGAGCTTCGCAGGCATTTCCACCACGGGCGCCTCCTCATTTCCTCACCCTGCTAAACTCTCTCCGTGCCTCACCCCACTCACCTCGAATGCACCCGTTGTCACGAGCATTACCCCGCCGACCGACCGCAAACCGTTTGCCCGAAAGATGGCGGCATTCTCTACGTCCGCTACGATCTTGCCGCGATCAAGCAGACCTTTACGCCCGCCTCGCTGCTCCCGCTCGCTCCCACCATGTGGCGCTACGATGCCGTGCTTCCCGAAGCCCCGCCCGTTACGCTCGGGGAAGGTTTCACGCCCATGCTGCGCAGCCGCGAATATCCCAACGTCTTCATCAAAGACGAAGGCTTGAACCCTACCGGCTCCTTCAAAGCTCGTGGACTCTCCGCCGCAGTCACCATGGCCCGCCATTTCGGCCTGAAAAAATTGGCCATCCCTTCCGCCGGGAACGCCGCCGGAGCCCTCGCCGCCTATGCCGCCGCTGCCTCGATCGAAGCCCACATCTTCATGCCCAAAGACGTTCCCATGGCCAACCGCATCGAGTGCGATTACTACGGCGCGCACGTCACCCTGGTCGATGGCCTCATCTCCGACTGTGCCCGAAAAGTTGCCGAGCTGAAGGATTCCGATTCCTGGAAGAACGACGGATGGTTCGACGTCTCCACCACCAAAGAGCCCTACCGCGTCGAAGGCAAGAAGACCATGGGTTACGAGGTCGCCGAACAACTTGGCTGGAAAGTTCCTGACGGAATCATCTATCCCACCGGAGGCGGTGTCGGCCTGCTCGGCACGTGGAAGGCCTTCGACGAGCTGGAACAGCTGGCTTTCATCGGTCCCGAGCGCCCGAACATGATCAGCGTGCAATCTTCAGGATGCGCGCCTATCGTTAAAGCATGGGATGAAGGTCGCCCAGCCTCGGAAATGTGGCCGCACGCCTCCACGCTAGCCTCCGGTCTGCGCGTTCCCAAACCCTACGCCGACTACCTGATCCTAGACATCCTGAAGCAAAGTGGAGGCCTCGCCCTCGCCGCCACCGATGCAGAGATCCTCGCCGCAACCCGCCACTGGGCCAAAGTAGAAGGCGTCTTCGCCGCCCCCGAAGGCGCAGCGAGTCTGGTTGCGTATCAGAAACTGCTGGCCAGCAATTTCTTTACGCCGGACGACACCGTCGTCCTCTTCAACACCGGCTCCGGCCTGAAATATCTGGATGTGCTCGACGAGGCAGATGTCGACCGGGCCCCCTCGCCGGCATCCCGCGCCATCGCCGGAGTCATCGGGCCGTATTAAGAAGGAAGCGAAATTGTGTGTCTATTGAATGGCGAGGACGATGATTGTGAGCGCAATTGCCTGGTTTCGGCAATTGAGTTTGCCCGCGAAAAGCATGTTAAATGCAGACTGCGTTATCGCGACAAGTCATAGGCTATTGCACCCAGGTAGGCCAGCACTCCTGCACCAAAAATCACGGTGAAAAACCAGCCGCAGACTCTCAAAAAGTTAACGAGGACCCTTGGTCCAGGTTTCGTTGCAAGTGTGAAGAACCGAAACGCGCGTTCCGGGCTGTGGGCCATGAACCACCCAACCGCAGATAAAACAGCGGCGAACGGTAGCAGGACAGAGTGGACAAGAGCATCACGCACGGCATCATTTTACAGAGAAATCGATTGGCGCAAAATCCATCTCACTCATTGACCGGATTATGCTCCCTCACTCGTTCCGCGCTATCGCCGGAATTGTCGGTCCACACTAACGACAACTAACGCGAGCACTGGACAGCGTCCGACCCTGTAGACTTACTTGCGCCACATTTCATGCCCTCAAATAATCGCTTGTGCCGCACCGGACAATTCTTTCTCGCGTTGACATCGATCGTATTGCTTTCCTGCGGCTATTCTCGGGCACAACAGCCGGACAACGATAAAAATAACGCACCTCCCAACTCTCCCAGCCAGACCCCGCCGCCGAAGAAAAATTTCTTCGCCCGCTGGGCCGACTTCTATCGCCAGGACTGGTCCCCGGCAATCACTTCCTCACCCGCCCCTGCTCGCCGCGGTCTACCCTCGCCGCTCGACTCCCCGCCATTCCCCAATTCTGATTGGTCCTACGGCGGTTCGCCGGTGATTGGAGAGCCGGACTCGAACAGTTATCCGCTGATGACAGCCATCAACCAGGCGCGCAGCCGGACCAAGCTGTATGGATGGATCGATCCCACCCTGAATTTCAGCACCTCAACCCACAGCAATGCTCCTGAGGCCAACGACGTCTACGCAAATCGTTTTCAGCTCAATCAACTTGTTCTCTACGCCGAGCGCCTGCCCGATTCCGTGCAGCGCGATCACATCGACTGGGGCTACCATCTCACCGCCCTATACGGCACCGACTATCGCTTCACCACAGCCAAAGGCTACGGTGCCAGCCAGTGGGTGAACAATCATCATGAATATGGTTTTGATCCTACGCTCGAGTATGTCGATGTTTACATTCCGCAGGTTGCGCAAGGCATGAATGTGAGACTTGGCCGCTTCATCTCCGTGCCGGGGATCGAGGCGCAACTCGCGCCTAACAATTACATCTTCAGCCACTCGCTGCTCTATGCCATCGATCCCTTTACCGACACCGGCCTGATCGCGACCGTTAAGTTAAATGACCAGTGGCTGGTGCAAGTCGGGATTACCGCCGGCCACGATGTTGCCTTCTGGACGCCGGATGCGAAGCCTTCCGGCACGGCCTGCGTGAGTTATACAACCAAATCGGTGAACGATAATTTGTACGCGTGCGCCAACGGAATCAATGATGCCAAGTACGCCTACAACAATCTGCAGCAATATGACGCCACGTGGTATCACAAGTTCTCAAAGACCTGGCACATGGCAACCGAGGCCTGGTACATGTATGAGTTAGACGTGCCTGCCGTGGGCGGCACAATTCAGCCGGAAAGAGGCGCGAATGCCGCGTACTGTTTGACGGGGGAACAACGCTGCACGGCTCCCGAGTATGCCGTAGTCAACTTTCTGCAGAAGGAGCTCTCAACGCATAACTTCCTGTCGTTTCGCAGCGACTTTCTCGACGACAAAAAAGGCCAGCGTACCGGCTACGCGACTCGATATTCGGAGAACACGATCATGTGGTGTCATTGGATCGGCACCACGATCCAGATCCGTCCAGAATTACGTTTCGAACGTGCCTGGGATCGGAAGGCTTATGACAACGGTCGATACCAGAATCAATTCACCGCGGCGAGCGACCTGATCTTCCACTTCTGACTCACTTTTCGGCAGCGCGCGTGAAGCTTGTCACGACTTCTAACGCCACAATCCGCTGGCGGCATCCTGTTCCACCCGCGCCACACTCTCTAGCCTTCCCAAATCCCGCCAGTAATATTCATCCGCGCGAAAGCCAAGAATCTTTTCCCCCTGCACCGCCAGGCGCAAATAAGAAGTGATGATCGAGAACGCTCCATTCTCTGTCATGCTTTCGAAAATGCGTGGCGAAATCACATGCACACCGGAGAAGGCCAGCGCCTGCATCTTTGCTGACGATAGCACTACTTCGCTTTTTCCATCCAGCCCCGCGCGCCTTCCGCACAGCTGCATATTCTCGTCGAATAGCAGATATCGCGACGTCTTCCGCTCCTGCACGGCAAGCGTAGCCAGCGCCTGATTCTCGCGATGAACCTGCACCATCCGCCCCAGATCGATCGTGCTGATCACATCGACGTTATGCAGAATGAATGGCTCGCCGTGTCCCGTGGAATCTTCAAGAAAAAACCACGCCGCCTTCTTCAACCCGCCGCCAGTATCCAACAACTCACCCTCGCGCGAAACTTCTATGCGTATCCCGAAGTTGTCATTCTTCTTCAGATACTCGACCACCATGTCCGCGAAGTGATGCACATTCACAATCACTTCTCGCACCCCAAACTCACGCAGCCGCGCAAGCGTAATCTCCAGCAGCGTTCGCCCGCCAACCTCCACCAGCGCCTTAGGACGATCATCCGTGAGCGGCCGCAACCGCGTGCCCAGCCCCGCCGCCAGAATCATCGCCTTCATCGCGCTGTCATCCCCAACGCGTAGCTGTGGAGTTCGATTGTCATCCTGAGAGAGCGCGTTCTCTGCGCGAACGAAGAGCCTGTCCCGAGCCTGCCGAGGGAATCTGGGCGCGCCGCGCGATGTGTCGCGTCCTTTGCGACACAATAGTCGCGCGCTTGGCGCGCTTCCTTATTAGACCGCACTACTGCCCTCCAACTCGCGATGCCGCAAAACCACTTCCACGCCATTCCTTCCGCGCAACCGCTTCGCCAGTTGCTCCGCCAAATAAACTGACCGGTGCTGTCCGCCCGTACATCCAAACGACACCATCAAACTCTTGAACCCCCGCCGCTGATACTCGTTCACACTTGCATCCACCAGCGACATCACACTCGCCAAAAACTGATGCACGCTCTCCTGCTGGTTCAGATATTCAATCACTGGCGCATCTTTTCCCGTGAGCGCCTTGAATCGTTCTTCCCGCCCGGGATTCGGCAGGCTGCGGCCGTCAAAAACAAATCCGCCCCCGTGGCCGCTCTCATCCTTCGGCATTCCTCGATGAAATGAAAAACTGAGAATCCTCACCGTCAGGTTGTCCGCCTCGGAGGCCAGCCCTTGCAGCTTTTCCGAGGCCAGCATGCTGTTAAACGCTTCCATCAACGTGGGCAGCGCGATCGGCAGCTCCACGTTATGCAGCAGCCAGCGTAGATTCTTCAGCGCGTAGGGCACGCTCTGCAAGAAATGCGCCTTACGCTCGTAAAATCCACGAAACCCATACGCCCCCAGCGCCTGCAGAATGCGCACATAAACATACGCGTAAAAATAACGCAGAAAATCTTCACGCTCGATCTTGATGAAATCGCCGAGCCGTTCGATATAAAGATCCAGCAATTGCTGGCGCAACTCCGGCGGCAGATCAGCCTTGGCATCGTAAAGCAGGGAAGCGACGTCATACTGCAACGCCCCTTTTCGCCCTCCCTGATAATCCAGGAAGAACGGCTGGCCGTCGCGCAGCATGATGTTGCGCGATTGAAAATCCCGGTACAAAAAATAGTCGTGGTCGGCGCTCAACAGAAAAGTCGTCAGAGCATCGAAATCGTCTTCCAGCGCCTGCTCATTAAAAGAAATTCCCGCCAGCCGCAGGAAGTAGTACTTGAAATAATTCAGATCCCACGCAATGGATTGCCGGTCGAAACTTCTTCGCGGATAACAAACGCTATAGTCGAGATCGCGCCCGGCCTCGATCTGAAAGCGCGGCAACGCGGCCACCACCTTGCGATACGCTTCTACTGCCGCCGGCGCGATGTTCTCCCCAGTGCGATTCTTCGACAGAAACTCAAACAATGACGTATCGCCGAAATCTTCTTCCAGATAAGCGCCGGCATCCAATTCGTCGGCATAAATTTCAGGAACCGGCAGACCATGCCTGCGAAAGTGCCTGGAGAACTCCAGGAAAGCGACATTCTCTTCGCGCACGCCGTACAGAATTCCGATTGCGCTGACCTGGTCGTTGGCCAGCCGGATAATCTTTCGCCCCGACCCTCCCAGTTCTCCCTGCAGCGCCTGGATCCGCGCCGCCGGAGTGTGAAATCGCTGCTCAAACAGCTTCTGAAGAACGTCCATAGATTGGTCTGCGCCTCACGCGCAACCACCAAAGATAACATCGAAGCCGGTGGCGCAGGCTTGAGTGCTACCACTGTGTACCTGAGTGACCTCTGTGTTTAGGAATTTGATCTCCTCGCCTCCAGATTTGCTCAGCCCCGATGCTCAAGTAAAATGAAATATTCCCCCATGACCGATCGCCTTTACTACCGGGATTCCTTCCTCTACGACTTCGATGCCGAAGTTCGTTCCGTCCTTGAGAGCCCACGCCCGGCGCTCATTCTCGACCGCACTGCGTTCTACCCCACCAGCGGCGGCCAGATTCATGACACCGGCTGGCTTGAAAATTCCGACACCAAATTCCGCGTCACCGAAGTTGCCGACACCGAAGACGGCCACATCGTTCACTACCTGGAAGCTCCGCTGAAAGATGTCCAGCCCGGAACCCGCGTCCATGGCACGATCGACGCCGCCCGCCGCCGCGACCACATGCAACAGCATTCCGCGCAGCACGTGCTTTCCGCGGCCTTCGTCCGCCTTTTCAATATGCCCACGGTTTCCTTCCACATGGCCGACGATTACTGCTCGATCGATCTCGATACGCCTTCGCTCACGGAAGATCAAATCGAATCGGCGGAACGGCTGGCCAACGAAATTGTCTTGGAGAGTCGTCCCGTCGATGTCCGCTATGTCACGCGCGACGAAGCCGCGAGCCTCGGCCTGCGCAAGCTTCCGCCCGCCGACCGCGACCAACTCCGCATCATTGATATCCGCGACTTGGACCTGTCTGCCTGCGGGGGAACGCACGTCACTCATACAGGCCAGATCGCCGGCCTGCTCTTGCGCAAGTACGAAAAAGTGCGCCAGGGATACCGTGTCGAATTTGTTGCTGGCCAGCGCGCCGTCGCCACCGCCCGCCGCGATTTCTCCACCCTTACCGAAACTGCTGCGCTGTTTTCCTCTCACATCTACGACGTTCCCTCGCAAGCCCGCAAGTCGCTCGACGAAATCAGGTCGCTGCGCAAGCAATACGAGCAATCGCAGGACGATCTTGCCGCCTCACAAGCTTCAGCTTTGCTCGCGGAAACTCCGGAGACCAACGGACGCAAAATCATTGCCCGCACGTTTTCTGGCCGCGATCTCGCTTATCTCAAACTGCTCGCCCAGAAACTCACCCGGCAATCTTCCTCCGCCATCGTACTGCTTGCCAGCGAATCGCCGCAGCCCGCGCTCGTCTTCGCCCAGTCCGTCGGCCAGCCCCACGACATGGCCGCGCTTCTAAAACAAACCGTGTCTTCTCTTGGCGGACGCGGCGGCGGCAGCAAAGACCTCGCTCAAGGCGGCGTCCCTCAATCGACCAATCTAGCGGCCGCTCTCACCTCCGCCGCTCAATCCCTATCCTCTCATCACGAGGACTGAAGCCTCGCAGGCGACATTACTAGCGATTACTTCTGTACTCTCGCAAGCGCAAGTGCTTCCTGGTAAGTTCCGAATAACTTCCAAACCTTCAGCGTTCGCCCCCGGTTACGATCGGGTTCGGCGAGTATGACCTTCGTGCCTCCCTCTTTTGTGCCATTCCTCTCTTGCGTTGTTTCCCCGAGACTGTCTACCAGCCCAATGCCGTTCCCCCAAACTCGTCCCCCAAAAGAGCCCAGAGTGTCTTGATCTTGTCCGTCCGAAGTCAATTGAAATGGAGTGGCACACGTCTATGAAGAAGCTTGTTGCTTTCTTTGCGTTCCTGTTGCTGGCCGCGATGCAGCTTTCGGCGTCCCAAAGCAATCTGAGTCAGTTTTCCGTCCGATCGCCGAAGCAAAGCGCCGCCCAGCAGGCCAGCCAGAAGTCGGCAAAAGCCAGCTCGACCGCGAAGGCCTACTCCGCGAGACCGCACCCGTACACCAGCAATCCTCCGATCAGCACGGTTGGATTCGTCAGCGCTCTCCAGATTCCTGCCGGTGGCGCTCCTTACTGGACTGCGGTCACCGCCGATTTCAATAACGACGGCAAGTTTGACATGGCTACGCCGGTTCTGAATGATGACGGCGTAACATTTTCCGTCTCTGTGGTGCTCAGCAACGGCGATGGCACCTTCCAGCCCGCCAAACTCACACCTAACCCCAACGGCAGCTATGGCGATCAAATTCTGGTCGGCGATGTGGACAGTAACGGCACACAGGATCTGATTGTGGTTCACGCGACCAAACCCTCAACCTTCGAGGTGTGGTTGGGAAACGGCGACGGAACCTTCAACGTTCAAAACAATACCCTGAACCAGATCGCGCCCAACGACCTGGACGGCGGCGTTTTAACCAAGAGCGGCGACATCATAGCGATCGACGATCAGAATCCTGCCAACGTCTACACCTTAACCAATACCGGCACCGGCAGCTTTATGCAGCCGGCTGTTTCCACGGCGCTCACCGGCAGCGGTCAGTTGAACAACATCGTATTCGACGACTTCAATCAGGATAAAATCCTTGATTTTGCGGCGACTGACTCAGGTAACAATCAGACGGTTGTCTATCTCGGCCAACCGAACGGTACCTACATAGCAGGCGCCCCATTGACAGCCATCCCAGCCGATTACGGCACCTGCAACAATTCCTCCGGCGATCTGAATAACGACGGCTTCCCGGAGATCGTTACCGCCAACTGCGGCTTCGACGATCTGATCATTTATGTGAACAATGGAGACGGAACCTTCCAGCCTGGCGTAACCTATGCCCTCAGTACCAACTCGCCGTATCTCATGGCCGAGGCCGTCACCATCGCGGACGTGAACGGCGACGGTAACAAGGACATTATTTCATCCAATTTTGATGGCGGTGACATCACCGTTATGCTGGGCAAAGGCGACGGCACCGTGTCGCTGCCCGCGGTAGGGTATTCCACGGGAGGATCGCCGCACACCTCCGCGTTGGTCGAAGACTTTAACGGCGACGGTTTCATGGATATCGTCGTCCCCGATGACAACTTCAGCTTTGTCTACCTGCAAGGCTACGGCGACGGAACGTTCCGCGCCGCTATGGACTTCTACTCACCGGTTCCCGACAATGGCCGTCCCTTCGCACAAGTCATCGCCACCGCCGATCTAAATGGAGATGGCTACCCGGATGTGGTAGTGGGCAATTGCTGCGACGGTTCTATCGGCATCACCGTGTTTCTTTCCCAGCCGGACGGCAGCCTTGCCCCTGGCGTGAATTACGGATCGGGCGGGTCGTTGACCAGCGTTGCCATTGCCGATTTCAATGGGGACGGAATACCTGATATCGCCGCTCTCGACCTTGCTGGCAGCAGCGTGCAGATGTTCTATGGGACAGGTAAGGGCCTTTTCACCGAGGGCGCCTCGTACCCCACTGGCGGTAACAATGCGAATGGCAGCAAGAATGGCGGCTTCAACCAGATCGTGGCTCAGGACTTCAACAACGACGGCCACATCGATATCGCCGTCGCAAATTACTCCAGCAATAATGTCAGCGTTCTCCTGAACGACGGCACAGGCGCTTTCCCAACGGCCGCTACCTACACGGTCAGCGGGAGCCCACAAACCATAGCCACTGCCGACGTCAACAACGACGGCTACTACGACTTGGTCGTGACCAACTATGCTTCTCCGGGCATAGTCAATGTTCTGCTAAACCAAAAAAATGGAACATTCCTCGCTGCTCCACATTCTCCGATCACTTTCGCGTTTAACTATCCGGGCAATATCGCTCTCGGCGATTTGAATGGTGACAACATACTGGACCTTGCGATCACCATCGACGATCCTGCCGGCCCTGGCTTGGCCGTCGCGCAAGGAAATGGTGACGGCACTTTCCAGCCCGCGATCCTGTTCTCAACCACGCTCCAGGCTACGACGGTCAATCCACCGTATCCCGGCGACGTCAAGATGTTTGACCTGAACGGCGACGGCAACCTCGACCTCGTTTATAGCAATGCGAGCTTTGGCACCAAGCCGGATTACGGCACGGTGGGCATTCTCTACAACACCGGCGCGAACGCCTTCTCTACCGGAATGTTCTATGACCCGGTCGAGTACCCAGCTGGAAGCTTCGTCTATTCGCTCGCCCTGGCGGACGTAAACAACGACGGCGCGAAGGATATCGTGATGGCGGACGGTTTCTATTCCGGCGTCACCGTAATGCTCAACGGCAGTGGCAGCGGCAGTGTGGTCGCTTCCTCGGCGAGTCCGGTGATCGTCGGAACGTCGGTCAGTTTTACCGCCAATGTAGCTGCCACCGTTCGCGGCATCACCGCGGTTCCCACCGGCACGGTCACCTTCCTCGACGGAAGCACCTCGCTCGGTACGGCAACGCTGACTGGCGGCGCGGCAACGTTCACCACCACCGGCCTTGCCATCGGCTCCCACAGTATCACCGTGCAGTACGGTGGTGATTCCAACTTCCACTCCAGCACTTCAAAACCGCTGAGCGAATTGATCAATGGCAAGCCGGATTTCAGTCTGTCGCCGTCGTCCGCCAGTGCCAGCATCACCGCGGGAGCGTCAGCCACTTTCACTGTTACCTCAACTCCCGTCTACGGCTACACCGGCACGATCGTCTTCACCGCCACCGGATGTCCGTCGAAGTCTACCTGCACCTTTAGTCCGGCGTCGGTGACCTTGGCTGGAACTGCGGCCGTACCGACAACGCTAAAGATCAGCACCGCGGCCGCGACCACATCCTTCGTCACGCCATTCCATCCGAACTCCGATCCGATCAACCCCACGCTCTGGGCGAGCCTCGGCGGATTCGGACTGTTCGGTCTGATCCTGGCCGGGACCGGCAAGAAGCGCAGCCGCCAGATGGCCGTCGTCCTGGGAATGCTCGTTCTGATGATGACGATCACCTTCGTCGGTTGCGGTGGCGGCAGCAGCTCCACCAGCACCACGCCTCCCGTTACCACAACGCCCGGCACGCCCGCGGGCAGCTACCCCGTCACCGTAACGGCGACGGCCGCAGGCACCACCCACACATTGAACGTCACCGTAGTCGTTCAATAGTCGTGGCTCGATAACTCTGAAGATCCCCACTCTTGCAATCGCAAGAGTGGGGACTTTCTCATTTCTTCCTCGTCATCACCCACCACGCTTCCCGGTACTTCTCAAACATCGCCCCCTTCTTGCTTCCGTCCGGATAGAACCACAAATTCTTGCGTGGCGCGAACGCCTTCACCGGAACCACATACCAGATATCCCGCGACACGATGTAAGCCACGATCACGTCAATATCCTTCGCGGTCAGCCCTACAATCTTCCGTCCCACGTACACCGACGCATGCACCGCATACCCCCGATGCCCAAACCGGTTCTCCGTCGACCTCACCTGTGCCCTGAATAGCCTCCCCTCCGTATCCACCACAAAATCGTACCGGTAGCTGTCGCCCCATGGCTTCGATACGATCATTCCCATCCCCATCGCCTTCCTCAAAAAATCCAGTTCGGAGAGTTCTCCCATCCGCTTCGGTGGAAGCCTCCCCTGCGTCCTCAGCGATTTTTTCTCCGGCTCCGCCTCTCCGTCATCCTGAAGCCCGCGTTCTTCGACCCCGTTGTCATCCTGAGGTCCGCGCTTCTTGCGGGCCGAAGGATCTATGTAACCACTCGCCGCCTTTGCGCGTCGCTTCCCACCGCCCGTCCCATACCGCTCATCCGCCACCGCCATCAAATCCCCAACATGCACACCCATGACCACCACCATGTCCTCTCTCTTGCCATCGAACGTCTTCCGTCATCCTGAACGAAGTGAAGGATCTCGGTTACCACGGTCGAAATCCCGTAACTCGAAGCCCAGCAAATCAAAAGCCCCCGCCGGGACCGAGTCCCGTGGAGGCCACTATCGCCACATTTCGCAGCAATACTAGAATCCTCCCATTTCTTTGCAATAGCGTCAAGCAAATTCGTCGAATGTTTCTATAGCCGCGGCCGGGTGCCCCACCCTGACGTCGCGCCCTTTGCGACGTAGGGTGGGGATTTTGACTTTCAATCCACACAGAAAATCCCCGCCCAAGCAAAGCTTGGACGGGGCATCCTCGGGAGTCGGTGCGACTGCATGGGCCACGCATTCCCGAAGCGGCACACCGCCGCCAAGAATTACGCTCGGGAAGGGCACGACTTTAGTCGTGCCATATTAAGCTGACCAAGAGCGGCTTGAGCCGCTGAGGTGCGCTCTTGAAGCCGACTCGGGACCTCAATCCACATGGAACCTATTTCGTGACGTTCTCAGCCTGGCAGCGCCGCAGGCTCTTCATCGTCGAATCGTACGCGCGACTCTTTCTGAAGACACTCTATGGGTATCGCAGGCTGGGACGATTCGAACTGCACGCCTTTGTCCTCATGCCCGAACACGTCCACCTGCTACTCACTCCAGCTCCCGGCATCACGTTGGAGCGATCGATCCAATTCATCAAAGGCGGCTATTCTCACGCATTAGGAGTGGAACTTGGACGCAAAGGCGAGGTCTGGCAACGCGGGTTCACTGACCATCGTATTCGGGACGCGGTGGATTTCGATATGCATCGCGGCTACATCCACGAGAATCCGGTGAGGCGTGGGCTAGTGGAGTCGGCCTCGGATTACCGCTACTGCCGCGCCTTCCCAGGATTCAAATTGGACGGCTGGCCCTCAGCGGCTAAAGCCGCGTGAGTGGGATGCTTTTGCGGCACGACTGGAAGTCGTGCCCTTCCCGAGCGTGCCTGGGGCGAATCCTGCCTAAATTCGCAAGAATTACGCTCGGGAAGGGCACGAGTTCACTCGTGCCAGAAAAGTCCGCTAAAGGAATGCGGCTTCAGCCGCTGAGGGTACGCTCGCCGGGGGCACCATCCCAAACGTCGCGCCTTTTGCGACGTTAGAGCCTGCCCTGACCGAAGTCGAAGGGGTGGGGATTTTGACTTTCAATCCACACAGAAAATCCCCGCCCAAGCAAAGCTTGGACGGGGCACCCTCGCGATTCGATGTGACGGTATGGGCCGGGCCAACCCGCCAAGCAGAGCTTACAGATGCCAATCGGCATTTCAACTCCTTATCTAGATCTTACCCCAAAGAAAAAAAGCCCCGCTCTCGCGAGCAGGGCCTTTGATTCAAGCTAACCGCTAGAAGCTAGCAGCTGTTCCTAGTACATGCCTTCCATGCCGCCGCCGTGTCCACCACCGCCAGCCGGAGATTCCTTCTTTTCAGGAATCTCCGCGACCAGCGCTTCCGTGGTCAGCATCAACGCCGCAATCGAGCCGGCGTTGGTCAGTGCAGTGCGCACCACCTTCGTCGGATCGAGCACGCCCGCCTTGACCAAATCTTCGTACTCATCGGTCAGGGCGTTGAAGCCGTAGTTGGTCTCCTTGGAGTCGAGCACCTTGCCGAGCACGACCGCGCCTTCCTGGCCGGCGTTTTCGACAATCTGGCGCATCGGCTCTTGCAGGGCGCGCTTCACGATGTTCACGCCGATCTGCTCATCCGGATCCTCGACCTTCAGCTTGTCGAGAGCCGCAACGCAGCGAGCCAGTGCCACTCCGCCGCCGGGGACAATGCCTTCTTCCACGGCTGCACGGGTTGCATGCATCGCATCTTCCACGCGGGCTTTCTTCTCTTTCATTTCGGTTTCGGTCGCGGCGCCGACTTTGATCACGGCCACGCCACCCACCAGCTTCGCCAATCGCTCCTGCAACTTCTCGCGGTCGTAGTCGCTGGTCGTCTTATCGATCTGGCTGCGAATTTCCTTCACGCGGCCTTCGATCTCCGAGTGCTTGCCCTTGCCTTCAACCAGGGTCGTGTTGTCCTTGTCGATGGTGATCTTCTTGGCCTGGCCGAGATCGCTGACCTGCACGTTCTCCAGCTTGATGCCGAGATCTTCCGTGATCGCCTTGCCGCCGGTGAGGATCGCGATATCCTGCAGCATTGCCTTGCGACGATCGCCGAAGCCCGGAGCCTTAACGGCCGCGACTTGCAGCGTTCCACGCAGCTTGTTGACGACGAGGGTAGCGAGCGCCTCGCCTTCCACGTCCTCAGCAATGATGACCAATGGCTTGCCGCTCTTCGCAATCTGCTCGAGCAGTGGGAGAAGATCCTTCATCGAGCTGATCTTCTTCTCGTTGATCAGGATGTAAGCATTCTCGAGCGCAACTTCCATCCGCTCCGGATCGGTAACGAAGTAAGGCGACAGATAGCCACGGTCGAACTGCATGCCCTCGACCACTTCCAACTGCGTCTCCAGCGTCTTCGACTCTTCCACCGTGATGACGCCGTCCTTGCCGACCTTCTTCATCGCTTCGGCAATAATGTGTCCAATGGTCTCATCGTTGTTCGCGCTGATCGTGCCGACTTGGGCGATCATTTCGCCGGAAACGGGCTTGGAGAACTTGTCGAGTTCGCCTTTGGCGCGTTCGCCAGTTTTCTTGTCGATGGAGCCGCAGACGAGCGAGACAGCCTTTTCGATGCCGCGCTTCATCGCCATCGGATTGGCGCCAGCAGCAACCGTCTTCACGCCTTCGCGATAAATCGCCTGCGCGAGAACGGTCGCGGTGGTGGTTCCGTCGCCGGCGACGTCAGAAGTTTTGCTGGCAACTTCACGAACCATCTGGGCGCCCATATTCTCCAGGCCGTCCTTCAGTTCGATTTCTTTTGCCACAGTGACGCCGTCCTTGGTGATGGTCGGCGAACCGAATTTCTTTTCAATCACAACGTTGCGGCCCTTGGGGCCGAGGGTAACCTTTACAGCGTCGGCCAGAAGATTGACGCCGCGCAGGATCGCCTGCCGGGACTCTTCGCCGTGTACGATTTGTTTTGCCATGATGCTTTTCTCCTTAGGGAATTCTGTTTTTGGTTCTCCGTTCTCAGTTCAATAAAGCTGCACTGAGAGAGCGGATGAGCTTGAGATCCTTCGCGCAAAAAGCGCGCTCAGGATGACAATGCTATTTTTCCGCGATTACTTCTTGGAGCCGGCGAGTTCTTTCTTGGCCGGTGTCGCGGCGCCGGTGAGGATGCCGAGGACTTCGTCTTCTTTCATGATGATGAAGTCTTCGCCATCAATCTTGATCTCGGTGCCGGAATACTTTCCGAACAGGATGCGGTCGTCCTCATGAACGGCCAGAGGGAAGGTCTTGCCTTCATCGTTGGTGCGGCCTTTGCCGGTGGAAACCACGATGCCCTCTTGCGGCTTGTCTTTCGCGCTGTCGGGAATGATGATGCCGCCTCGGGTGGTGGAAGCTTCCTCCACGCGACGGACGAGGATACGGTCATGCAGTGGGCTAAATTTCGCCATGGTTGCAACTCCTTTCAAAAGTTGTGTAGTAAGGTTGATCTTGCGTAAACCTATGATTTGCTTGGGATTCGGCGATCTGTTAGCAGTCTCGCCTACTGAGTGCTAATTGTACGGATGTGAGTGGCGAGTTGTCAAGAGGGTGGGCGGGTGGCCCAAGCTTGTGAACGCTTGCGTCAGCAAGGCGGTGGTGCCCAAACAACTGGGCACGATGAGTCTCATGGTATCGGCAGCATCGCCACCCGCCCTTGCAAAAAACGCAAGGACGGGGCACCCACAGTTTCGGAACGGGGAGGAAGAATCAGGAAAGCCGGGCCACCCGCGACTAGAATTCTCGGAAGAATACAGCTGGGGACACATTGAACCGTTTGCTTAATTTTTCAATGTGGTTCTTGTTGATGTCGCGCTTCCCGTTTAAAACTTCGGACACAATGCTTTCAGATCCAAAAATCGACGCGAGGTCTTTTTGGCGTAGGCCGTTGGCTTCCATTAAGGCACGAAGGACATCAACAGGGGGAGCGTCGGGAACTGATTGGTTTTGGTCTTCGTAGGCCTCTATTAGAGTGATCAATACTTGAGCATACTTGTCCTCTACAACCGTGCGCCCTTCTTTGCTTGCCAGTTTATCCAAAACTGAAAGGTATTCTGCATGTTGGCGCTCGGACGTGATCGGCACCGGCATGCTAACGTCTATTGCGTATTTTTCTGCTACCGCGATCATCGCTTCTCCCAATCCGTCCGGTCGTATTCGGAATGCCTCAGGACGCTGCGAATGTAAACCATCTTCCAGTCGTACTTAATGGTACTAATTAGCCGGCATTTGTTGTGGCTGATGTCGAAGACCACGAACTTGCCCACTTTGTCTGAGTTCTTCCAACTGGCCTTGACCTCTTCGAAATTACCCCAATTGGCAGTCTTTGCTATTTTGTACCAGGCGTTTAAAGATGCAGCCCATTCCGCGTGCTTCGCTGATGCATCCGTAATCGCCTTGCGGCTAACGATCCGCACTAACAATCTTCGCATTTTGCGAAGTTGGCGTCAAGTATATTATTGCCCGCGCTAAATCAATGATTCCAATGGACCCAGGGGGAGAGGCCATACCCTGATTTCAGCGGAAATCTGAAATTCTGAAATGAATCTCAACCGCCCTCAAGCTCAAGAGCGATGCAGAAAATCGCTTCGCAGGAAATAATCCGGCGAGTTCTGGAATCTGGGGTAAGATCAAAGTATGCCCTACATATTGGAACACCTCACCAGCCTTCGTCAGGAAATCACGGATTTACGGAACATGAACGCCCGGTTTACGGGTAAGGGATCAGACACCCAGATTGACCAGTCGGCGGTGGAGATGCGGGCCAACCGTTTGGCGGAGATCAAGAAGGAATTGTCGCAGATGCTGAACCGGCCAGAAGATCCCGCGGTGTGGTGGGAAAAAGGCGGCCGGCGGAATCGAGTAGCGTAAGCGGGTCTGCAAAAAGAGAAAGCAGGTTCCCTTCGACTTCGCTCAAAGTAGGCTCTCGCGGGGCTTCCAGCCCGTTTCGGAGTGACAAGAGATTTGAAAGCGCGGCTTGAGAGCCGCGCTTTTTATTTGCAGGGGGACTTGCAGATACGGATTGCAAGAAAACAAATTCAAGATCAAAGTCAAAAGAGGCGGACAAGAGTGTCCGCCCCACACGAGCCACTCCCACCCCTTATTTTGCCTTGGACAGCGAGCGCACGTAGTTGACCAGGTCCCAGTTCTCCTCGGGCTTGATGCGGTCGCCTTCGGGCGGCATATCCTGATGCCCGTTCTTGATGATGTAGAAAATCTCGCCGTCGGTACGATCCTTGAGCGTGCTGGGAACGGTAAAGTCGGCGAGCTTCAGCTTCATGTCGGTGGCCAGACTGCCCTTGCCGTCGCCGTTGGCGCCGTGGCACATAACGCAATCGAGCGTCCACCACTTCTTGGCGCGAGCCAGCGATTCGGGTGAAGACTTGACAGGGTTGGCCTGCTTAACCGCTTGTATGGGGATCGCGGCGTAAGAGGGCTGCGTGGTTTTCTGAGCCGGCGTCGTGTCTTGAGCGGAAAGCGCCGCCAGGAAAACGAGTGCGGCGAAAAGAACCAGAGCAAGTCTGAAAATCGGTTGGGAAAGTTGTCGTGACATTTCTCGTGACATCGGAGCCTCCGATGAACACTATCGCGTTCAACTAGATCATAGAGCGGGGCGTCGGACCCGGCTGTGACCTAGATCACAGCGGTAACCGATTGAGAACTGAGGGTGCGATTGCTTCAGGTTCGCACGGCCTCGCTTGCAAAATGAGCGCGAGTCGGGCAACCTCGAAGGCATGGTGCGAATGAGCGGATTTCTTCTTATCGTTTTGTTGATTGCGGCAACGGGGCTGGGCTGGGGGCAGAGTGGGCCGGAAACCGATGGGAACGAGGTACAGGTATGGGCCGGAGGCGGCCACTCGGTGCCGGGTGGGACTTCGCTGACGGAGGCTTTCGATGCCGGGCTGCGCTACGGGAGGGTCCTTACCGGTCCACACTGGCCGGGGATTCTGCGGGGACGATTTGAGTATGCGGTGGATATGGTTCCGGTGTACCTGATTTTTCAACCGGCGAATACGGCGTATGGATGGGGATTCAATCCGCTGGTGCTGAAGTGGAATTTTCAAAGGCGAGGACGCTTCTCGCCCTACTTCGAGTTGAGCGGCGGAACCGTATTCAGCAATCACAGCATTCCTACCTACACGAACACGGTGAACTTCACGCCCAGCGCGGCGTTGGGGACGCACATCCTCGGCGAGAGATATAACTGGAGCGTGGACGTGCGGTATCTGCACATCTCGAGTGCGGGGCTAGGGAATTACAATCCAGGGCTGAATACGGTGCAGGTGCGGTTGGGGGTGGGAAGATTCTGGAAGAAGAAGTAGAAGATGATACGGGGACGGTGCTCGGCCGTCCCCTGAAATCAGTTGGCGTGCCTACTTGTGGTGCTCTGGCATTGTCGGATCGATGATGGTTACGCCTTTCTGCACTCCGTTAGCACATGCCTGACTTACGATGTAGGGATAGTTCTGTCCAACGGTCAGCCCGCTGCTCAATATGTATATGTATTCGTTCGCTTTGAGCGGGAAGTCGATTGGTGATGGAATGGTGAATGGCCAGGTTTGACCCTGGATCGCGGTGATGCTCTGCTTTCCAATGACGCCGGTGAAAGTGACCAGGGCTCCTAACTCCGCGTTGAAAGGGTCACAGATGTTCGTGCTGACCGGGTCTGGCGTCGCTGCATCGGCTGGTATTCTTTGGGTCGCCATAGATGCTCCTTCTCTCTCTTTTCAGCTTTATGTGTTTCTTGTCTGGGCGCGGGAAACGTGCGCCTCACGGGTTCTTACTCAGCTCCACTCCAGCCCAATTTTGCCGGAGCTACTTCGACTTGATCAGCTGTTGGTAGGCAGGCATAGCGGCGAGATTGTCAAAGTCGGGCAGACTTCGAATCTTGTCCGCGGTGTAACCTGCTTGCACGGCCTTAGCCAGGAACTCGATAGCCAAGCCACTTTCGCCCAGATGGTTATACACCGAAGCCGCGTCCAAGAGTAGGTCTTTATCGTTGTGACCATACTGCAGGGCTTGGCTCAGGTAGAGCAGGGCGTTGTTGCGATCTCCCAGCAGTGAGTTATAGCTGGCTAAGTCGCCGAGCACTCCCGGGTCGTGGGAGTTCACTCTTAGTTCGGCTTTCGCCAGCTCGACCGCCTTGTTCAAGGGCACCAAGGATTGGTCTTTCTTGCCGGAGTGGAAGAGCGCGTCGCCCAGGTCGCCCCAGATCACATACTGCTGAGGGTCGAGTTTGGCGGCGGCTTCGTAGGCGTCGGCGGCTTCGGAGAATCTATTCAGACCGAAGTAGGCGACACCAAGGTTGACGTAGGACGCATAACTCGGACGGATGGCGATGGATTTCTTCAAGGGATCGATCGCCTTCTCGTATTGCCCCATCTGGTTGTAAATGTTGCCGACATTCGAATAGGTCGCGTACCACTCCGGGGCGATCTGAATGGCCTTGGCATACATCTGCAGGGCTTTCTCGTAGTCGTTGCGGCCAAGATAGAAGGCTCCGAAATTGTTGTAGGCGGAGCGGCTGTTGGGATGCGCCTGAATGGCCTGCTGGTAGGCCCCTTCGGCTTCTGTGATTTTGCCTTCGAGTTGGTAGGCATGGGCCAGGCCGATGGCAGCTCCTTCGTTTGTAGGTTCGAGGCCAAGAGCAAGCTGAAATTCGGCGGCGGCTTCGGGATAGTGTCCGGTGCCGTTGTCGATGAGGCCGAGACAGACGTGGCCCGTAGCCCCGGCGTTACCGAGTTTGACGGCGTCGTTGCAAGCACTTTGCGCGGGGGCGATCCATTGCTTCTGCTTGGTGCCGAAATAACGGGACCAGTAACTTTCGCCGAGAACGGCCTTGGCCATTCCGAAGTTCGGATCGATCTTGAGAGCTTTACGGGCCATCAAGGCAGCATTATCTAGATTCTCCGCCTGGTTGTTGTTGAGAAGGTAGCCTTGCGCTTGCAGATAGTAGTTATAGGCAGCGGCCTGATCGGTGCCGTGGTATTTCAAGGCAGCTTGTTCCTCAGGTCGAAGTTGCAGCCGCAAATCTTTGACGGTGCCGTCAGAAATCAACTGCTCTGCGGAGAAAGCGTCGACCCGAGGGAGGGTAAGCGAACCTGAAGCGAGCGGCGTTTCGGACTGCCGACCGAGCAGGGAGTAGGTGATTTTAACGAGGTCGCCCGCAGGTTCGAGGGCGAGAGTGAGGCCGAGGTTGGCGCCGAACATGCGGGCAGCGTCGGGTAGCGTGGAGATTTTCTTTTCCTGCAGTGTGCCGGGCGGGACAACTTCAAAGGCGCGGTCCTCGGTGAGTTTGCCCAGCTTGGCGGCGACGCTTTCGACAAGGCCTTCGCCGAGGGCGGTGAGTTTGGGGTCGGAGTCTGCGGCGGTGAAGGGAAGGACGGCGAGAATCTTGGTTTCGGGCAGACCTCCGGATTGCGAAGGTGAAACCGCCGTATTTGCTGCGGAGGATCGAAACAATTGGCGGACGGGGCGTAAGGCGAAGAGCACCGCGACCGCCGCGAGAACAATGGCCAACGCGGCGAGCATGCGGTATTGATGGAACCATCCAGAGGTGGATGGGACACGTTTTGGCTTGCCACCTTGTTCAACGCGGCGCAGATCTTCGAGCAGAGCGGCGGCGTTGGGGTAACGTGCGTCCGGGGTTTTCGCCATGCTGCGAGACACCACGGCGGCGAGCGGGGCGGGAACATTCTTGAGTGGGGCAGGCTCTACGTGAACGATTTTGGCAATGGTGGTGGCTAGGCTTTCGCTGCGGAAAGGCTGATCGCCGCCGAGCATTTCGTAGAAGACGAGGCCCATGGAGAAAAGATCGGAGCGTCCGTCGTCGGGCTGTTGCAGAAGGACTTCCGGGGCCATGTAGGCGGGAGTTCCGCCGGAGGCGGTCATGGTCTCCATGCTCTTGGTGGCTTCGTCGGGATTGCTGCTCCAGGCGCGGCGGGCGACGCCGAAGTCGAGAATCTTCACCCGGTTGCCGGCGGTGAGCATGATGTTATCGGGCTTGATGTCGCCGTGGATGATGCCTTTCTCGTGAGCGGCCTGCAGGCCTTCGCAACACTGAGAGGCGATGGAGAAAAATTCTTCGGTGGAAATGGGCTGCGAGAGGCGATGGCGGAGAGTCTCGCCCTCGACGTACTCCATCACGAGCCAGAGTTCGCCGGCGTGCTCGACCACGTCGTAGATCGCTCCCACGTTCGGGTGGTTGAGGGCGGAGGCGCGCTGGGCTTCCTTGAGCAGGCGTTTGTGGTCGGCGGCGGTGGAGTTGGCGTGGGGAGCCATGCGCTTGATGGCGACATGACGCTTCAGCGTGGTATCTTCCGCGCCGTAGACCTGCCCCATGCCACCCGCGCCCAGACGCTTGGAGATGGCGAAGCGGCCGACGGTGGTACCCGCCAGAGCGTCCTCGCCAGCTTCCGCAGGCGAGGAGGGTGGGGGCGTCTTGATCTGATCTGCCATGGACGAAGTGCCCGCCGAATTTCGCAATTCTAATCTTAGTAGCGAAGGAACGCCAAAGTGAATGTGGAGTTCGCGGAAAGAACCGTGGAAGTAAGGCCGGATTGGGACGTCTTGCTTCGTTGAGCGTGAGCCAGCTATTCTTCCCACTTATGTCTACGCTCGTGGAATGTGTGCCGAATTTTTCGGAGGGGCGGGATTCAGGCAAAGTTGACGCCATTGTTGCCGCCATGAAAGTGGGTGGAGTTTTCCTGCTCGATCGCGAGATGGACGCAGACCACAACCGGTGCGTGATTACGCTGGTGGGCGAGCGGGAGGCGATTCAGGAGGCGGCGATTCGTGGGGCAGGGAAGGCCGCGGAGTTGATCGATCTGAATGTGCATAAGGGGGCGCATCCGCGGATGGGCGCGACGGATGTGGTGCCGTTCATCCCGATTGATGGCGTGACGATTGAAGATTGCGTGGCCATGGCGCGGCATGTGGGGGAAGAGATCTGGAAGCGATATCAGATTCCGGTTTATCTGTATGAAGCGGCGGCGACGACGCCGGAGCGGCAGAATCTGGAGAACATCCGGCGCGGCCAGTTTGAAGGGATACGGGCGGAGATTGCGACGAATGCAGCGCGGAAGCCGGATTTTGGCGAGGCGAGGGTGCATCCGACGGCGGGCGCGACGGTGGTGGGAGCGCGGAAGTTTCTGATTGCGTACAACGTGTTCTTAAACACGCCGGATGTTGAGATCGCGAAGAAGATTGCGAAGGCGGTGCGATTTTCGAATGGCGGAATGCGGTTTGTGAAGGGCGCGGGATTTCTGGTACGGGGGTTGGCGCAGGTTTCGACGAATCTGACGGACTTTGAGCAGACGCCGGTGCATCGTGTGTTTGAAATGGTGAAGCGGGAGGCCGCGCGGTATGGCGTAACTCCGGTATCGAGCGAGATTGTAGGGTTGATTCCGAAGAAGGCACTGGAGCAGGCGGCGGAGTGGTTTCTGCAGGTGGAGAATTTTGATTCGTCGCTGATTCTGGAAAACCGGCTGGCGGCTGTAATGAGCGGGAAAATGGCGGTGGGCGGCTTGCGCGCTGGAGTTGAGCCGTTTGTCGAACAGCTCGCGGCACCGACGGCTACGCCCGGCGGCGGGAGTGCTGCCGCTGCGGCGGGGGCGATGGCAGCTGGACTGGCCGCGATGGTGGCGTCGATGTCGCGGGGGAAGAAGGCTTATCTGCAATATGAAGCGCAGCTGAGCGAAGCAATCGCAAGACTTGGGGCGCTACGAGAAGAGTTGAAGGCGGCGATCGATGTGGATGCGGAGTCGTACAACTCGGTGATGAAGGCTTATAAACTCGCCAAGACCGTCAGCGCGCAGGAGGGAGAAGCGCTGATTGAAGCTGGGCTGAAGCAGGCGACAAGCGTTCCGCTCGGAGTGGCCGAAAAATCTCGGGAAGTGGCGCGGCTGGCATCGAGTTTGGAAGCGATTACGAATCCGAATATGAAGTCAGACTTGACGACGGCGCAGGCTCTGGCGCGCGCCGCGATAACCGGGGCTCTGGCCAATGTGGAAATCAACCTGGCGTCGCTGAAGGATCGGGTTTTCGCAGAGGAAGTGCGGAAGCGGGCGGAAGGTCTAAGGGTATAATCTGCCCGTTGGAGGCCGAGATGCCGGGCGAGCAAATGCAATCGTCACCGCGAGGGACCGTGCCAAGACGGTGGACGATGGTGCTGATTGTTTTAATCGGGCTATCAACGCTCGCCGCGTTGTCACTGAGGAAGCCCCCATCTGGCCCTTCGCTTCGGTTGAGCGCATGTTTCCAGGACGTAAATAATCTCCGTCCGGGTGCGATGGTACGGTTGGCTGGTGTCGATGTTGGGACGGTCCGAGATGTCCGGGCCCAGCCCAGCAGCAAAGCTTGCCCTGCTGTGGTCGTGATGGAACTCCGAACTTCTTATGAATTGAAGATACCGAACGACAGCGTGGTTTCTACGGCGACTGCGGGGATACTAGGCGAAACATATTTGGTAATTGATGTTTCGGCGGCATCTGGCCCACCGATCAAGAGCGGCGGCCAACTCCCGAGCAAGCAGATCGTAAACTTGACAGCTGCGACCGTGGATCGGGCACTGAAGGCCGTCGACGAGCTGAAACAGCTCTCTGACGGCGAGAAGGAAAGCCGCGGTCAATCACCGAAGAGTCGGTCGTATGCAAACGACCTCCCGTGCCTTCACTCCCCTGGATGAACTTAGTGTCAACCTAGCTGACGGCTTTTCCGCGGAACTGGCGAAGGCCGACTGCCAGGAATAGTGCGTCGAAAATCGTCAGGGCCACCAGCACAGCCAGCACCGGCAGGTGCGGAAACTGGGGTACCAGCGTACCTCGCAGGCCTTCGCTCGCGTAAACCAGAGGATTCACCAGCACGATTTTCTGCAAGATGGGGAAGTGCGCCAAGGCGCTCCAGGGGTAATAGGTGCAGCCGAAGAAAATCATAGGAGTTAGAACCATGCTGAACATCAGACCGATGTGAGCCTGGTTGATGCTGCAGCCAAGGGCCAGACCGCCGCAGGCCGAAAAGAGCGCCACCAGCAGCGTGACGCCGGCAAAGCTCAGCGGAGAACGCAGGTTCAAATCCACCCCCGGGCGCAGCAGAAGCCAGGCTGCGGGAATGACGACCAGACCCGCGAACAGCGCTTGCAGCGTGCCGAAGAATACTTTCTCGATGGCGAGCCAGGAAATTTCCATGGGCGCGAGCAGCCGGTCTTCGATCTCGCGAGTGAATTGAAATTCAGCGATCAAGGGCATGGCGACTGCCCAGACTCCGGTGAACACCATGCTGATTGCCATGATTCCGGGGAGCAGCAAACTTTTGTATGCGGCAGGCATATAGCCGCTGCTCACCATGACGCGGCCAAAGATGAAGACGAACATCATGGGCTGCAGAAATGTTTGCAGCAACAAGGGAACGATGTTGCGGCGAGCGACATGAGCGTCGCGCGCCAGCAGGGCCAGAAATGTTTTCCAGTTCATTCGCGCAAGCTCCTACCGGTGTGGTGCAGGAAAAGATTCTCCAGGCTGGGTTCGGAGATGTGTACATCGCACAATTCGATGTTGGCGCCGGAGGCAAGATTGGCAATTTCGGAGACCAAAGAACCTCCGCGGTCAGCGTAAACGTCGGCCGAGGTGTCGTTTTGCGAATCCTTATTCTGATTTTGCGTCTCAGGATTCGCACGCACTTCCCGGACTCCGGTTAATCCCTGCAGACGCTTCAGCAACTCCGGAGAGTGGCGTCCGAAGCGCAGTCGCAGCAAGAATCCACCGGGAACGGAAGCTTTCAACTCGGCAGGAGTGCCGAGAGCAATGTTGCGTCCGTGATCGATGATGGCCAGACGCTGGCATAGCGCGTCCGCCTCTTCCATATTGTGCGTGGTGAGAAGAACGGTTTTTTCGCTCTGGTTGTATTCGCGGATAATTTCCCAGAGCAGCAACCGAGTTTGTGGATCGAGGCCGGCGCTCGGTTCGTCCAGGAAAAGAACCTGGGGATCGTGCATCATGGCGCGGGCGATGGAGAGGCGTTGCATCATGCCACCAGAGAATCCACGCACCATTTGATTGCCGCGGTCGCGGAGCTTGAAGCGATCAAGCAGGGCATCGGCGCGCTCGGAGCGCTGCTGAGAGTCGAGGCCGAAATAGGCACCGTGAAAGAGCAGAATTTCGCGAGCGGTGAGAGAGAAATCAAGGTTCGGACGCTGGGCCACCACTCCAATTAGCCGCTTCACAGCGACTTGCTGTTTCCAGACATCGAGTTCGCCGATCCAAGCTTCGCCGGCCGTCGGCCGCACGCGGGTGGTGAGAATTCCCACCGTCGTGGACTTACCTGCGCCGTTGGGGCCGAGCAAGCCGAAGATTTCTCCCGGTGAAATCTCAAGCGACAGGCCGTTGAGGGCGACAATCTCCGGCTTGGGCTGTTTCTTGCCCTTGCCGCGCGCCGAAGCGAAGCCGAAGCCGCCGCCCGAAGCGAGAGGAGGTGGTGAGGTGTAGATTTTGCGTAAATCGTGCGTCCGAATGCCAGCCAGCATGCAAATTCCTTGGATGTAGCCTCGAGGTGGAGTCGAGACTTGAAACTCCCACAGCCGTTACGAAGGCGAGGTTCTCCCGATGGAAGCAGAGGCGCGCGGGATTGTCAATTTTCTGGGGCAGTCAAGATAGTTTCGTTAATTTTGGACATGCCGAGTGGAAAGCCATGCCACAGGGTTTATCTTCGGAGTAAGACTGCGCAGTTTCGTGGGGGCGTCCTGGTATGAGTCGCGGGGCATTGCTATGTGTCTCGATCTTTCTGTTGTGTAGCTGCGCATTTCTTCTGAGCTTGAACGGGTGTAGCGGGGGCAAGGGCGTCACCATCACGGTCCCACCGCCAGTCCCAACAATTCAGCATGTCGTGATCATCTTCCAGGAAAACCGCACGCCCGATAACCTGTTTCAGGATCCGGTGCTGATCGGGCGAGGCGCCGATATCCAGAATTATGGCGTGAACTCGCAGGGAGCGACCATCCCACTCACCCAAATGGATCTGGGCACCGTCGGCTCCAATCCACAGAATTATGACCTGAGCCATGCCCACAGCGCGTTCGTGGAAATGTGCGATTTAAATAGCTCCACGGGTGCGTGTGCGATGGACGGCGCCGACAAGATCGTCTACACGTGCCAGAGGGCAGCGACGGGATGCCCGCCCGCGAATCCGCAGTTTAAGTACGTCAATCCGGCCGAGGTGCAGCCCTACTTCCAAATGGCCGAACAATACACGTTCGCCGACCGCATGTTCCAGACCAACCAGGGACCAAGCTTTCCCGCTCACCAGTTCATAATCTCTGGCACTTCCGCACCCACGGCGACCAGCAATTTGTTTGCGGCCGAGAATATGACGAATGCAGGGGCTGCGGGTTGCGCAGCACCACCCACGCAGTCAGTCGCGTTGATTGATCCGACAGGCACGGAGTCCAGTTCGATGTACCCATGTTTTGAGCATCCCACACTGACGGATTTGCTCGACGCCGCGAGCATTACGTGGCGCTATTACGCACCTTCGGCGGGATCGATCTGGACCGCTCCGAATGCGATTCAGCACATGTGTGGACCGAATGCAACCCCACCGAATGCAACCGAATGCGTGGGATCGGACTGGACTGGCGCGTCGCCCAAGGTGGTTCTCAACCAAACCCAGAGCAATGCGCAAATTCTCACCGACATCGCCAACAATCAGTTGCCGCAGGTGAGCTGGGTGATCCCGGATGGTGCGGATTCCGACCACGCCTCAAGCAACAACGGGTGTGGTCCATCGTGGGTCACATCGGTGGTCAATGCGATCGGTAACAGCCCGTACTGGTCGAATACCGCGATCGTGATCACGTGGGACGACTGGGGAGGATGGTACGACCACATCGCACCGGCCGTGGTCAACAACGGTACGAGTTGGGGATCCGGGTATGTGTACGGCTTCCGCGTGCCGATGATTGTGATCTCGCCGTACGCCAAGCCAGGTTACATCTCACACGTCACGCATGACTTCGGAAGTATTTTGAAGTTTATCGAATCGACGTTCCATCTGCCGTCACTGGGTTACGCGGACGCTCCCGCCGATAATCTCTCCGATTTTTTCAATTTGAGCCAGACCGCGACAAAGTTCCAAACGATAACACCGCCGCCAAACGACGCCCAGTGCAAAAGCGACACCAGCCCGGCTACCGATCCGGATGACGACTGAGCGGATAGTTCTACGCCGCGAGGTAACGCGGCGAGGCTGTGTCTTCGCTACTTCTCTCCGGTCATTCTCAATCTAGTCTCCCGCGCTGGTAGCGGGCGCTGGTTCGGTTCTGGATCGAGAATTCCACCAGGCCTGCAATCCTTGGCGCACAAGTTTCGTGATCGCCCCGCGATTCTCCGAGATGACTTTCCACCACGCGAAGCGGCCGAGCATGGGGAAATAGATTCCACGGAAGCAGAGGCGCGCAATCAGGATATTGATGCGAAAGCCCAGTGGCTGGTCGGCGATGGAATCAACGGCTTGGGCAATCGCTTCCGGACCATAGGAATGAGCCCAGCCGTAGTTCACTTCGGAGTGGGCTTCGTGGATGGTCATCTTTAGCGGAGTATGAGCCATGGCGAACGGGATGAACTCCTGCCAATGCTTGGGCCGGGTTAATCGGCCGGCCACGTCGAGACGCTTGTACAGAGGAGTTCCCGGCAGGGGAGTGAGCAGGCCGAAAATGGGCAGGCCCGGCGGCCAGGTGCGAACCTGCGCGAGGGTGCGCTCCGCCGCGCCGACCGTGTCATTGTCCATGCCGAAGATGAATGAAGTGATGGCGTACACGTTGCGCTGGGCGAGGCGCTGCAAAACGGCGGCATACTCCTCCGGTTTGTTGAAGCCCTTATTCATATCTTTCAAGTTGGCGGGATCGATGGATTCCATGCCGATGAAGACCCATTTGCCACCGGAAGCGGAGATGAGATCGACGAGTTCCTGATCACGCAGCAAGTTGGCGCTGATTTGCGCGACCCAGTTGACTTGCGCTCCGGCGGCAATGATATCCCGCAATAGAGATTTTGTGCGCTTGAGATTGATGGCGAAATTGTCGTCGATGAAAAAAACCGCGATTTGGCCGCGCTCTTTCTTGGCGCGCGCCTTCAGCAGGAGGAGTTCGTTGACCACACTTTCGTTGCTGCGGAAGCGGATGGAGTCGCCGAAGAAGCCGGTGACGGTGCAAAACTCACATCCGTAGGGACAACCGCGTCCCGACTCAACGGGGACAATGCGGAACGTTCCCCAGCCCTCGCCGTGCTTCTTGAGCCAGTGGTTAAAGGCCTTGGGCACGAGATTAAATTGGTGAAGATCGATCGTGTCCCAGGGGATTACGGGATACTGCTTGAGAGACGGCTTGAGTTCCTTGCCCCCGTCATCGACTGGGGCGTAAATATCTTTCAGCTCGCCACGAGCGGCGTCTTGCACAATTTGCGGCCAGGTATTATCGGCTTCGCCGAGGGCTACGGAATCGGCGTGGCGAGGACCGCCATCGCGGCCCAAGGCTTCGTCTGCCATTTCCGTGACATGAGGTCCACCCATTACCACAGGGACGCCGGTGGCCCGCACCGCGTCCGCCATGCGATAGGCTTTGGCGATCATTCTGGTCATGGCGCCGATGCCAACGAGATCAATTTTCTGCTCGCGCACGTAACGAGCGATGCCGACCTCGTCCATGGGTTGGGCGTTGCCGTCGATCAGCACCACTTCATGTCCGGCGGGAGTAAGTGACTGCAAAAGGAACATCCAGAGGTGCGGCATGAAATTGCGCGTAACCCCGTTATCGGGGTTGTACAGTAGAATTTTCAATAGTTCCCTGATTTCAGCGTGCGGTGGAATTCTTGCGCCCAGAAATGCGCCTAGTGGGAAATGGTGGCTGGGTCAAAAAGTATCTTACAACCAAAATTACGGTCTGGGACAGATAAATGTTCGACAGCGTACATTTGCTATTTCAGAGCGGGCGAGGGTGATCCACGTTGGTTATGGGTCTAGCACCTTTGGCCAGGCAGGAAAGCGGTAGGCTGGCTTAGAATGAGGGAACTGGTAACGGGAAACTCGGAACTTGCATCTAAGTGGCAAGATGCAGGCAGATTTCCGTTCTCCTTAAGGAAATCCTACCAATTTGAGGTTTGTAACCGTTATGAAGACTATCAACGTTTGTCTGAGTTGCGCGATGCTGGTTGCGGTGTTGCTGGGGGCTGCGAATGCGATGCCGCTGAATTCGTCGGCGCGCGCCGTGATTCCCGCAGACTTGCAGCAGCTGATTTCGGTAGATTACCGGGCCATCCACGACTCGCCTACCGCAACCGCGCTAAAGACTCAGATCATGCAGGCGCAACAGAATCTTGAACAATTCGAAGCGGCATTGAAGGGGATCGGAATTAATCCCGATAAAGATGTGGACACGCTTGCGTTCGCTTCATTTCGCACGCCGAAACAGGGAGTCAAGGGCGTGGGTGTGGCGGCTGGGCCGTTCGCGATGAAGACCGTACTCAAGAAAATGATAGTACAGAAGATTAAGCCCACGAAGTATCGCCAATCGAATATTTATCCCATGGACGGCGGCTTCGTGATGACTTTCCTGGACGACAGCACGTTGCTGTTTGGAGAAATTTCCGCGGTGAAGATTGCGCTGGATACGCGCGATGGCGAGGTCCTGGGTCTCGATACCAATCCGACAATGTCTGACATGATGTCGAGCGTGGATTCGTCGCCGGTGTGGAGCATCCTGGATCAACTGGGAACGCAGAACGTGATGCGCTCGGCCTTAGGCGACGCCGCGAAGATTGCTGATTATGAAACCATCAAGAAGCGGCTCCTGGGTTCGCGTTACACCATGAGTTTCAGCGGAGGAGTGAACTTCGACCTGACCGTGGTGTCGTCCGATTCCATGAGTGCTGCGACTCTGGCGTCTCTGGTGAAGGCGGGGTTGCTCTATAAGAAGATGAGCGCCAGCGCCACGGAGAAAGTAGCGATGGATAATACCAGCGTCGATTCCGACGGTTCCGATGTAAATTTCCACTTCAAATCGACGGACCAGCAGTTTCAGTCGATCATGCACTCGGATTTGTTTGCAGCGGTTTCGCGCTAAGGAAAACGGGAACTACCACGGAGGCACTGAGACACGGAGGAAAACCGAGTCTCGGTGCTTTCGTTTTTGCCTGGTGTTCTTATGGAGTTTGCCGGGAGCGTAGTCCATTTCGGGCGTACCTCAGCGGCTGAAGCCGCTCTCTTTTTCGTCGATTGATTTGGCACGAGTGAAACTCGTGCCGTTCCCGATTCCCGGAGCCCAAAGGTCGAGGGTTTGTTCGTGGTGGCCTACTTTGTCTTTCTCGCGGCGCGTTTCTCGCGGGCCCAGCCTTCCTTCGTGATTTGCCGTGCGCGACCCAGAGCTAGTGCGTCTTCAGGTACATCTTCCGTGATGCAGGAGGCAGCGGCGACGTAGGCACCTTTGCCCACGCGGACGGGCGCGACCAGCGTGCTGTCGCTACCGATGAAGACGCCATCTTCGATCACGGTGGTGTGCTTGTGGACGCCATCGTAGTTACAGGTAATGGTTCCGGCACCGATGTTGACGCCCGCGCCGATTTCGGCGTCGCCCAGATAAGTAAGGTGGTTGGCTTTTGATCCCTTGCCCAGCTTGATCTTCTTGGTCTCCACGAAATTGCCGACGTGCGCGCCTTCGCCGATATCACTGCCGGGGCGGAGATGGGAATAAGGGCCTAGAACGGCGTTTGCGCTGATGCGAGCTTCTTCCAGAATACAGCCCGGGCGGACGAGAACGCCGGCGGCAATTTCGGAATCACGAATCACGGAGTAGGAGCGAATGCGGCAGCCGCTGCCGATGCGCGAGCGGCCCAGGATCTGCACGAATGGTTCAAGCACGGTGTCGGGGGCGATTTCGACGTCGGCGTCGATCACGCAGGTTGCGGGATAGAAAACCGTGACACCCTCGGCCATGAGTTCGTGGCACTTGCGCATGCGGAGTTGATAATCGATGAAGGAAAGTTCGGCGCGGGTGTTGGCGCCGAGAACTTCAGCGGGGCTCTCCGTCTTCCAGACAACTACGCGGTGTCGGGATTGGCGCAGGACTTGGGCCATGTCGGTGAGGTAATACTCCGCGTGGGAATTGGCGGTCGAAAGCTTCTTGATGTGCGCGAATAATTGCGGCGCCGCGAAGACGTAGAAGCCGGCGTTGATCTCGTGAATGTTTTTCTGCGCAGCGGTGGCAGATTTCTCCTCGACGATGGCCTGCACTTCCGAGCTGCGAGCATTCTTGCGAATGACGCGACCGTAGCCCGTGGGGCGTTCGAGGTCAGCGCTGAGGAGGGTCATGGCAGCTTGCTCGTCGAGGTGGAAGTTCAGCAATTGGGCGATGGTCTGCGGAGTGATCTGAGGGGCATCACCGGAGAGAACGATGACGTGGTCGTAAGCCGAGAGATCTGACTGTGCCACCATCAAGGCATGGCCCGTGCCGCGCTGCTCGGCTTGCACGATGAAATTTACACCGGTGTGAGCCAGGGCGGCGCGAACCCGGTCGGCCTCATGGCCAATGATGGCGTAGACGTCCGTCGGCGGGACGACCCGGGTAGCCGCGCCGATGACATGCGCCAGCAGCGGCTTGCCGCCGACTTCATGCAGCACCTTGGGCAACTGAGATTTGAGACGCGTGCCTTTCCCGGCGGCCATGATGGCGACGGCGACGCGAGGCGCAGCCGGCACGGATGTCTTCGAAGAGGATGCGTTTCTGGAATTCGGCATTCGCCCCAATATACCTTGAGACGGAACATTCGCAGAAGAGGGAATGCCGCGTCCCGGGCCGTGTCGCTATTTGCTGCCCGGACAGAATAGAATCCTCGGGCAAAAGTTGCAGCCGTCGAGAGCCAGGAAAGGTCGTTAAGCAAGGAAGAAATGCCAAAGTAGGTTATCGAGCGCGAGATTCCCGGCGCAGGGAATCTGACGGCGGAGCAGATGCAAGCGATTTCGCAGAGATCCTGCAGTGTTCTGAAGAATCTGGGATCGGGGATTCAGTGGGTCGAGAGCTACGTCAGGCCAGACAAAATTTAGTGCATTTATATCGCGCCCAATGAAGCGATGGTGCGCGAACATGCGAAACAGGGCGGCTTTCCAGCGAACTGCGTTTCGGAAGTGAAGCGGAGGATCGATCCGACATCGGCGGAAGCGCGATGGTTCCGCGGCTAAAGCCGCTGTTCATTGTGCGGTGCTTGTGCGGAGCGTCTGGAAGCCGCGCCCTTTCAAAGCTTACCTCAGGCGCTAAAGCGCTTTATAGTTTCTGCGGCTAAACGGCACGACTAAAGTCGTGCCCTTCCCGAGCCTGGAGTCAATGGCCCGGCCAAAAAATTCTGACCACGCCTGTCGAGGAGAGGATCTCGAGGTTTGCATCGGCTAAAGACCCAAGCCACCGTCCACAGCGAGAATCTGCCCGGTGATGAATTGGGGAGCGGTGGCGAAGAACAGAACCGCAGCGGCAATTTCGTCGCCGCGGCCGTTGCGTCGCATGGGAGTTTGCTTGGCCATGCGCCGCATGAAGGACGCAGCCGACTTCTCACCCAGATCAATCATGCCGGGCGCGACCGCATTAACGGCGATCTCTGGAGCCAATGCCTTTGCCATGACTTTGGTGAGCATGTGCAGGGCGGCCTTCGATGAGCAGTAATGCGCGTGCGTGGCCCAGGGACGCAGGCCTCCGAGCGAGCCCATGTGAATGATCTTGGCGGTGATTTTCTCTGATCGCTCCGCTCCGGTTCGCTTTCGACGCATCCACTTCAGGGCTTCGCGCGAGACCAGGAAGGGTCCACGCGTGTTCGAGGCGAACATAGCGTCCCATTGGCGGAGGGTGAGGCGCTCGAAGTCCGAGGTCGCGTAGTTCGCTGCATTGTTGACGAGGATGTCGATGCGGCCGAGTTCGCGTCCGGCGTCCGCCATCATGGATTTGACGCTGGCTTCGTCGGTGACATCGCAGTGCAGTGCGAAGGCGCGGACGCCAAGACTGGAGAGATCGACGACGGTGTGCTGCGCCTCGCGGGCGGAGCTGCGAAAAGTGATGGCCACATCAGCTCCGGCTTGAGCGAGAGCGAGGGCGGAGGCACGTCCGAGACGGCGGCTGCCACCGGTGATGAGGCAGGCCTTGCCGCGCAGAGGCTTGTGGTCGGGCGCGATCATTTTGGGATTCTACTCCAGGCTTTTGTGGGCGAGCCTACTTCGGGAGTGGTATGACCACTGGTGCGGGCACTTCGTTGCTTTTCTCTTGCCAGAGGGTAAGGCGGCAACGATACAATCGCGGCGTGCCAGACTCTCGCCAGGTCGTGATTTATTCGCGCAAAGGATGTCATCTTTGCGAGGTCGTGAAGGAGAGCCTGGTGAAGCTCTCGCGCCGCGGCGGATTTACTTGGCATGAAGTGGATGTGGACAGCGACAACGAACTGCGCCGGCAGTTTAACGACGAAGTCCCGGTCGTCTTCATCGACGGGCGTAAAGCCTTCAAGTACCGCATGGACGAACGAGAATTTCTCCGCAGGCTGGCCAGCTAGATCAGAGTTTCGAACACCAGAAGCGGATTGTGTACGCTGTGACACACACGTGTCTCGGCTGACACGGCGATGCCGGTCCGCTGATCCTAACCTCTCTGCGCTCAATACAACCGCAGCGGCAACCTCCTTGCATGGGTAGAAGTGCGACCTATCGCTCAGGGAGGGAGTCTTTTGCTACGACAAATTCTGGCAGTGGCGTTCATCTTTGTATGCACCACCATTGCGTGGGTGATTCTAGGTACGACCATTTTCTCCCGCACCTACGGCAGCAATGAGCAACTGCAAGGCCATGTGGCCTCCACCTGGGGCACATCACAACAACAATCGCCGCCGACGGCGACCTACGTGGTGAATGAAGAAGTGGACTCGACCACGGTGGAAGACGGCAAGGTCATCATTCACAAGAAAAACAGACAACGCCAGGTTCCACTACCGATGGAAGCCAGCCGGGTTCATGTGAACTTTGATCTCGCTCCCCGGCAGAAGGGATTGTTGTGGTACAGCACCTACGCGGTGGATTTTGCCGGGGACTACACTTTCCGCAACAACACGCCTGAGCCGCAGGCAGTCGATTTTCGATTGAACTTCCCTGCGCAGAAAGCGATCTACGACGGCCTACAGATGAAAATAAACGAACAGCTGGTTGCGCTTTCGACCGACGATCAAGGCACGGTGGGACAGGCGACGGTGAGCCCGGGAGAAACCGCCAGTCTGCACGTTGCATATCGTTCGCAGGGCCTCGATCGTTGGTGCTACCAGCTGGGGGACGGCGTCGCGCAGGCGCGCGATTTCATGCTGATCATGCAAACCAATTTCCGGGATATCGACTTCGCCGACGATACGCTTTCGCCAACCTCCAAGCGGCCGATCCCCGGCGGCTGGCAATTGACGTGGCAATACTCGAACCTGGTCTCGGGCTTCCAGATCGGCATGACCATGCCGGCGAAATTGCAACCTGGGCCGCTGGCAGGGGAAATCAGTTACGCCGCGCCGGTATCGTTGTTCTTTTTCTTTTTCCTGATGTTCGTCATCACCACGCTGCGCAAGATCGATCTGCATCCAATGAACTACTTTTTCCTGGCAACGGCGTTTTTCGCCTTTCATCTGCTGCTGGCGTACTTGGTGGACCATATTTCGATCCATACCGCCATGGTGCTGGCGTCGGTGGTTTCAGTGACCTTGGTGGTAACTTACTTGCGCTTGGTGGTGGGACTGCGCTTCGCCGCGTTGGAGGCGGGTACGGCGCAACTGATTTATCTCGTGCTGTTCTCTTACGCATTCTTCTGGAAGGGATTCACGGGCTTGGCCATCACGATTATCGCCATCATTACGCTGTTCGTGGTGATGCAGGTAACCGGGAGGATTCGCTGGTCCGAGCGATTCGCAGCGCGTGGTGGAGTGCCCGCGTCCAGCGTGGGTTAAGGAAGTTGGTGGTGGGGACGGCTGGCTGGGCCGTCCCCGATTCGCCCACGAAGGCTTTCGATGCTCGACAACTTGGCCGCCTGGTTAGGTTATGATTCGGCGCGTTTGAGGGCTTGGCTCTGAAAGGAGTGTCAGAAATGAGGAAGGGAATCGTCCTCGGTCTGTTGCTTGGACTGTTTGGAACCGCGCCAGGCGCGAAAGCACAAGAGGAATCCTCAAAGTACGAGGTGTATGGCGGGTACTACTACGTGCGCTTTAATATCAACGCCAATCTCCCCGGCGTGGCGCCCTCGGCAACGTACAACGGATACGGTGGAGGCGGCCAGTTCGAGTACAACGCACGGAATTGGCTCGGTGTGGTGGGAGATCTGGCTGGGTATGGAGCGACCAGTACCGCAAACGGCGCATTGGTCGGAGGTGCGTTTACTTATCTTTTTGGACCGAGGGTGAATTTCAGGCGCGGCAGATTTACGCCCTTCGCTCAGGCGCTTTTCGGAGGCATTCGCACAACCGATGGGATTGGCGAATCGGGGCCGGAAAACAATTTTGCGATGACGGCGGGGGGCGGGATTGATTTCAAAGTGTCCAGGCACGTATCGGTTCGTCCAGTGCAGGCCGAGTATTTCATGACCAGATTGCCAAATGGTCTCGACAACCGGGAGAACAATCTGCGGATAGGAGCCGGAATCGCCGTGCGCCTCGGGAAATAGTTTTGTTTTCCGGTTGCGGGCAAGATTGAACAGGTTCACTTCGGCGACGTTTATAAGGGCCGACGCCACAGCACTCATTTGCCGGTTCGTGCATCCCACACCGGGGCGCCTTTGGCATCGCGGAACATAAGAGTGTCTTCGCCTTTCACAAGTTCTCGGGCAAGGATCACGTCGGCCCCTTCGTGTTTCACTTTCGAGCCGGTAACAGCAATCTGGTCGCCCTTGGCGAAACTGATGCCCATCTCCTCTTCGAACGGTTTGGGGCACAGATAAATGTGGATCTTTTCCTCACCCTGCTTGATGATCAGTTCCGTGAAATCCTTCCTGGTTCCCACGGAGAGCAAATTCACTTCATCGATCTCCCCTTTGGTTTTCATCTCCGCCTGAAGGTCGTAATTGGGCAGGCGAGTGCCTTCTGGCTGAGCCTTTTGCGAGAGTGCCGGCGTTACCCATAGGAGCAAAGATAAGGCGACTCGGGAAAGCGTTCTGATGGCTTTGTATAGCACGGTGGGACGTTGAAGACCGAGCGACATGGCTCCTCCTCGTTTTTCCCGATGACCGAACCTGGACGCGAGATGCCTCTCTATTCCGGCGCCACTCATGAAAAATGCTTCGCCGGTTCTCGGGTTGCCTGACAGCTTTCGCTAACAATAAGGCCGGTTACTCAGTAGCTCTCGAGGAAGACAGAGGAATCGTACACCCGGACGGAAAGATAGATGACGAAAAAATTGTCATCTCCCCAGTTAGCGGTCGATCCGTGCTGGCCTGCTCGAGGGCTTCCAGACAGCCCGATCTTGAGGTTTCCGCTACAATCATCCCGCCATGTTGCGCTCCGAACTGTACGCTGACCCCGATAATATTTTTGTTCACGACGCGATGCTGGCCTCGTGTCGCAAGCATGCGCAGAAGACCGCGCTGGTGGATGTCTCCTGCGGGCGGCGGCTTACCTACGCCGAGTACGGAGAGACGGTGGAGGCGCTGGCGCGTGGGTTGGTCGTGTGCGGAGTGAAGCCGGGAGAGGTGGTTGCCATTTTTCTGCCGAATTCGTGGGAGTTCTGTGCGGCTTATCACGCGGTTACGCTGGCGGGAGCGATTCCGACGTTGCTGAATCCGACCTATCGCGAGCGGGAAGTGCGATATCAGCTGCAGGATTCCGGAGCAGCGTTGCTGGTCACCGATGCGCCGACAATCGCTGGCATCCATTTATCGGGCCTGCCGAACTTGCGGCGAGTGTTTTGCACACGAGAGCAGGGAGATGGGAGCGAACCGTTCTCAGAGCTGTTGAAGCCGGTGAGCGCAGTGTTGCCAGAGCCGGCTCAGGGGTCGCAAGAGACTTTGGCAGCATTGCCTTATTCCAGCGGGACGACGGGGCTGCCGAAGGGCGTGATGCTCTCCCATTACAACCTGGTGGCGAATGTTTATCAGCTGCTGGGCCCGGGCGCAGCGCTGTTGAACGCCAACGACAATCTGCTTTGTTTTCTGCCGCTGTATCACATCTACGGGCTGAACGTGGCTCTCAATCCCATGCTGATGATGGGGGCGACGATCGTGTTGATGCCGCGGTTCAACGCCGCGCAAGTGTGTTCTTTGCTGACGGAGGAAGCAATTAGCACGATGCTGATGGTTCCACCAGCGATGAATGCATTGTGCCTGGCCGCGGAGGCTGGGCAGTTCCCGAAAGATCACAAATTGCACTGGGTGAAATCTGGAGCGGCGCCGTTGGCGCCGGAGTTGCCGCGAAGATTCACCGCGCTGACCGGCATCCTGGTGTGTCAAGGCTACGGCATGACGGAGGCTTCGCCGGTAACGCATGTGGGATATCTCGAGCCGCATCTGTACCGCCCGGATTCCATCGGGCATCCTCTGGCGAAGACCGAGTGTCGAGTGATTGGAGCGGAGAACCTGGCTGCGTCAGCGGAGGGGGTAGCCGAGGTTCGGACCGGCGAACCGGGCGAGTTGGTGATGCGCGGGCCACAGTTTATGCAAGGTTATTGGAAGGAGCCGGACGCGACGGCGGCTGTGTTGCGCGACGGGTGGTATTGGTCCGGCGACATTGTGACGCGTGACGCGGAAGGTTTTTACCGCGTGGTGGACCGGCGCAAGGAAATGATCAAGTACAAAGGATTTCCGGTGGCGCCGGCGGAGGTGGAAGCGGTACTGCTGGAACACCCGGCGGTACGGGAGTGTGGAGTGGTGGGGCGTCCAGACGCGGCGGCGGGAGAAATTCCTGTGGCGTTTGTCGCACTGCGTGATGGATTCGCGACCTGCAAGAAGATGGAAGAGGAGCTGTGTGCTTTTGTGGGCGAACGGCTGACTCACTACAAGCAGCCCCGCGAAGTACATTTTGTCGAGGTCGTTCCCAAGACGGCCTCAGGAAAAATCCTGCGGCGAGAGCTGCGACAGTTCATTCGCTGAACGAACTGAGATCCGGCCGCCACGCCGCGCACAGTGCTAGAAGTGACATCGAATTGACAATTTCCTGACAATCTCCGGAACGGTCGGCAGCAGACTGGTCGTCGCGCAGCTGCGGTATTCCCCACGCCGCTCTGCCTCACCCAAGCGTGCACTTCCAGGAGGATCGTCATGAATCGGTTTTACAAAGTCAAAGCTTTCGCTGCCGTCGCAGTGTTGGTTGCTGTTAGTGGAGTCTCTGCCAACGCACAATTAGCACCGGGCATCAGCGTGGTTGCGTCCACCGTGCCCGGCAACGGGGATGTGAACCCATACGGCGTAGCGCGCGTGCCGGAGAGTGAAGGCTCTCTGATTCGGGGAAGCATTCTGGTCAGCAATTTCAACAACAGCTTCAATCTGCAGGGAACCGGCACAACCATTGTGCAGATCGCACCCGATGGCAGCAGCAGCCTGTTTGCACAGATCGATCCCACGACTTTGCCGGGACCTTGCCCGGGCGGTGTGGGTCTGACGACTGCGCTGGCTGTGCTGCGGACGGGTTGGGTAATCGTAGGGAGCTTGCCGACAACGGATGGGACCTCGGCGACGGTGCAGGCTGGATGTTTGCTGGTGCTCGACAGCAAGGGAAATGTGGCTGAGACGTTCTACGGCTCAATGATCAATGGTCCGTGGGACATGACGGCTTTGGACATGGGCAGCAGCGCGATTCTGTTCGTCACGAATGTCTTGAACGGGACTCAGGCGGCTGGCGGGAAGGTCGTACATGGGGGGACGGTGGTGCGATTGACGGTTAATGTCACGCGGGCGTCCATGCCCAGTTTGCAGTCCATGACGGTGATCGGTTCCGGCTTTTCCGAAGAGACTAATCCCGCGGCGCTGGTGATCGGGCCGACCGGGTTAGGTCTCAGCAGCGACGCAAGCCTGCTCTATGTTGCGGACAGCCATAACAATCGCATTGCAGCGATTCCCGACCCAGTGTTCCGCAACACTTCCGCCGGAGTTGGAGCTACGGTTTCGCAGGGCGGCGGTCTGAACGATCCGCTTGGGCTGGCGGTCGACGCGAATGGCAACATTCTGGCGGCCAACGGGAACAACGGGTTCCTGGTTACGATCACTCCAGATGGCAACCAGATCAGTAAGCAGCTGCTCGACGACAGCGGCAATCCGCCGGGAGCTGGCGCACTTTTTGGATTGGTACCGGTGGCAGGGCAAGGCCTCTATTATGTGGACGATGCCACCAATACCTTGAACCTTTTTCAGTAAGTTCGTGAGATTTCGCATTTCAGGCCACCCTTCGCGAGACCTGCGGAGGGTGGTTTTTTCTTGCCTCCGATGCGATTTGAAAAATCGATTGCGAGGATTGGCGGTTTCGGGGAGCCCTCATTCCAATTGCTATGCCGGCGCGCTTGCGGTAGTATCACTCCCCCATGTTCCGAGTTCTGCTGCTGTTCGTGCGCCGATTATGGCTGCCGTTAGTAGTGTTCGCCGGATTCAGCGTCATGTGTGTGCTGGTGTACCGGCACCTCGAAGGTTTGTCGTGGCAGGACGCGCTGTTCTGGATGATCCAGCCCCACGCGATCGATGCCAGGCGCGTACACAATTCGACTAAACTGTTCTCGATTTTTGTGTATTGCGGCGTGTTTGGTTTTCAGATTTGGGTTGCGGAACGCGTGGCCGTCACGATCTTCAACCGGCAAGGAATGGAGGCCTGGAGAACCATGGTGAACGATGTCAGCATTGAAAAACTGCGCGATCATTTCATCATCTGCGGCTACGGGCAGGTGGGACGGACGGTGGTGGATCAGCTGAACCGGCTGCACATTCCTTTTGTCCTGATCGAAACTAGCGAAGGCTTATGCCGCGAACTCCTGAAGGAAAAAGTGCTGGTCATCCAGGGTGACGCCAAGCGGCACGACGTGCTGCAATCGGCGGGAATCGAGCGGGCGCGCGGGGTGTGCATCGTGATCGACAATGACGCGGACAATCTCTACATCACGGTAACGGCGAAGGCGCTGAATCCGAAGGCGCGCATCATTACCCGAGCCGGACAATCGCGATACGCGCAAGCCATGCGCAATTCCGGTGCGGACGAGGTGATTATTCCGGAATACGAAGGCGGACTGATGACAGGGCGAATGATTGCCAAGTTCTATCCCGAAGCCCACCCGAATCTGGAGTGATAAACAGAAGTTAGACGAATAATCAATAGAGGGCGAAAATTGCGATGCGTGTTCTAGGGTACACATGGGCAGGGGTACGAACTGCCGATCTGAAACCGACCACGCACTTCTTCGCCGATGTCCTGGGTCTTTCCCTCCTCCACCAGGGCATAGGGATGGTCCAGTTTGAGTTGCCTACTGGGCAGTTGTTTGAAGTCTTCGGCTCGGAGAGCCGTTATTATCAGCTTCACGCTTGCCCGGTTCTGGCTTTTCAGGTGGAGGATGTGCGCGCGGCCAAGAAGGAATTGGAATCACGAGGCGTCGAGTTCGCCACAGATGTAGATGGCGACGCATCCGAGGCGTGGGCCTATTTTCGCGGCCCCGATGGCTACTTGTACGAGTTATGGCAGACGGCACGCCGCTTGGCGCTGCCGCCAACTAGCGGCTGAACCGGTCTGGCGTCGCTATTTTTCGATGCCGCTGTCTCCCGCGATCTTCTTCGTAGACAGGAAAGTCCAAATGGTTTCGTTGGCGTTGATGGCGTCGCTGGTTTTGCCAATCTCTTTTTCCGACATGTATTGTTCGCCGCCGGGCCACGTGCTGCCGCCACCTTTCACGCTATAAAGCAAGACCTGAGCATTGTCCTGGCAGCCGCTGTAGGTAAATGTTTTCGTCTCCTTGCCGCCTTTTTGTGAGGGTGGGATCTTGTCCTGGGCTGGCTTTTCGGCGCAGCGGTCGAACTTGGCCCATGCCTTCGCGCTATCTTCGGCAGAGAGGACATGGAACTGGCCCGGTTTGTAGGTGCCACCGTTGTCGGGAACGATGGGATCATCGGTGCCCTTCATGAAGAGTGCTGGCACGGCGCGTGACGGCAGGCAGATCATGGTTTTAGGGAGTGCCGCGCCCACCGCGGCGATAGCCGCGACGCGATCGGCCATGTTACAACCCACACGCAAGGCCATGAAGCCGCCATCCTCCAACCCGGCAGCGTAGATGCGGCGATTGTCAACTGAGTACTTCAGAGCGAGCGCATCCAGCATTTGGTTGAGGAAGGCGACATCATCGGCGGGCTCAGGCCGATTCCTCGTTGTTTCGTCGGGATTCTGTCCTCCGCTTTGGCCACCGCCTGGGTACCCTCCACCGCCGCCGGGATAACCTCCACCACCCCCGCCCGGCCATCCGCCTCCGCCGCCTCCTCCGCCTCCTCCCCATCCTCCGCGCCTCCCGCCTCCACGCCGGGGCGCCACCGACGGCTGCTCCGGGCGAACTCCGATGTTCCACTGTCCGCGTGCGGCGTTGGGATAGACGGCGATGATGCCATCTTTATCGGCGAGCTGGTTGAAGTGCGTGAGGCGCGCCATGTCGTCGGCATTCTGATTGCGAGCGTGCAGAAGCATTACCACGGGATAGTGCTGCGCCTGGTCGTAGCCTTTCGGCAGGTGCACGGTATAGGTACGGGAGACGTCATTGACGTCGATCTTGTCCTGCGTGTCTTTTCCTTGTGTGTCTTTTTCTTGCCCGTCCTGGGCGGCCGAGGGAGGTACGAGAATTGTTGCCAAAGCACAGGCTGCCAGCGCGCAGTACAGGCGCAGCCCGAAACGAGCGAGCGTCTTCACTTTAATCCCTTTAGCGTTCATTTTCTTCGTTCCTCGAGAATTTCATTGGAAAGGTTTACGGCTGAACACACTAACCGGGCGTCGCCTCCGGCGGTGATGTCGTCCGCCATTCGCATAAGAACCACGAGTGTAACGTGGGGTTGCTAACGGGCAGTCGAGAGTTTTGCAAAGTTTTGTAAGGAGAGTTTCACTTGGCGGGACAGGAGCGGAACTTTTCCTGGCGGCGTTCGTAACTATCCATGACCAGGGCGCTGGGACCGGACTGGCGCCGAGTAAGGAGGATTTATGGACGGGAACTTTGTGGGATTGGCAGCAGTAATTATGATCTTCGGAATCCCGATGGCGGCCATGTATACGTTTTTCCGGGTGCGCAAACTGCGCAGCGAAGAACGGCTGGCAGCGATCGCGCGAGGGGCGGATGTGCCGATGCAGGCGGAACTCTCGGAGGCAGCGCGTTCGCGGCGGTCGGGAATTCTGTTAGTGGCCGGGGCGATCGGATACATCGTGACCTTTGTCCTGATCGGGCGCCAGGAGCCGGAGGCGATGATCGCGGCCACGTTTGGCGTGATTCCATTGGCCGTAGGAATTGGCTTCTTTGTGGATCACGCCCTGATTCGGCGGGATGCGAAAGCACACTGAGGGATTGACGACTGAAAGCTCATGAGCCGGCGAGGAATTTGTGCTGCGCTTCGGTGAGCGGTACAACGCTCAAGCGCCCCTGGCGCACGAGCGGAGAATCGGCAAAGAGTTTATTGGTTTTTACTTCCGCCAGAGTCACGGGCTTGGCGATCGGCTTGCCTACCTTGATTTTCACCTGCGGATTCTTGGGGTCGCTGGGATCTACCGACACTACGGTTGCAGTGCCGACTGCGCTCTTCTCGTCTCCGGTGTGGTAGATGACCAACTGCTCACCGGGCTTCATGCCGCGCAGATTCTTGACCGCGACGGGATTGGTTACTCCATCCCAGATGGTAGTGCCTTCGCGCTGGAGATCGGCGAAAGAATAGACGCTGGGTTCGGTCTTCAAGAGGTAGGGCATAGGCAAGATTCTACTCGTCCTCAATTCAAGATTCACGTTACGTCAGATGTTGTGTGGCCCAGTTCGAAAGGAAAGCTCGCCAAAACGCGCGATGATTGCGTCGCAAGGAACGCGACGCTCCGCGCGGCTCGCCCAGATCCCTCGCTGCGCAAAAGACGCTTGCTCGGGATGACAAACGCACTGAACCACTACGCGGGCTGCGCTAGTCCTGTTCATCGTCTCCGATGGGTTGCCCCGGAGGCACGGCTACATCCGGGGCTGGCGCAAACTTTTCCGGATCCTTCTCGAATGCGTTGATCCGCGCAATGGCTGAGGCACGCACTGCTCTCTCTGCGGGAGTTCCGGAGGGCGTGGCGGACATCCAGGCGCGTAGGTCCAGCGCCTGAGCGCGAGCCAGGGCGCGCGCTTCTGACGAAGCGCTGTGATTGGCGGCCAGCGCGAGTAGATGCTCCAGCGTGGACATTTCCGTGGCGCGCTGAATCTCGCCCTCCAGTCCCTCAACTCGTGGTGCCTTCCATGTGGCGTGAAAGACGGCGTCGATAACCTGAGGCAAGCTGGGATTGGCTGCGTCCCGCGCGTGATGCTCCACCAGACGCGAGGCTCGCTGCGGATCAAAGAGCAACTTGAGGGTAAGGTCTGCCGCCGCCTCGGCTGCGCCATTGGGATCGAATGTGAGGCCGGTGTGCCCGGCGAACGATTCACGCGTTGCGGGATAGGCGGGAGCGCGAGGCGGCAAAATCCGAAGGAGAGATTCAGGAAGCGTCAGTGTCTCTGGCGTGAGAGTTTTGAGGACGGCGACAAGCGCCTTTTGCTGAGCAGTTGGATCGACGATCGCCGTGACGATCTGTCCATCGTCACGAAGAGCATAACGGTAATCCACGCCCCCGATCTCCTTGGCAGCAGCCTCGGTTTGATAGCGATGCAGCAGATAGAGGGGAACCAGGGTGTCTTCCAGCTGCGACATAGGAGTGTCGGACGGAATCGCGTTCTCACCAAATCGTTTCAGTGCTGCGGCACGAATTGAGAGAATGCGATCGAGTTCAGTTGCCGGGTCCGGGCCGTTATCCCAGAGATGCGCATGAGGATGGGCGCTGCCCAGCGGGCGCGAATCCTGATCGGTGATGAAATAAAGACCGCTGGTTTGTGCCTGCTTCAGAATGCCATCAAGTGCCGCATGCTCATCGCTCCCCGTTTTGAATTGCGAGTAGCCGTATTGGATCGCCACCTTGTCCCAAGCGCCGATTCCGGTGGCATAAGCGTGCGAAAGATCGGGGCGACCGCTGGAATCGAGTGTGATCCAGGGGTGTGGATAGTCCATGACCGATGTGCCAGGAGCGATCGAACTGGCGGCGAAGTTGTGTGCCAGTCCTAAGGTGTGACCGACTTCATGGGCCGCGAGCTGGCGAAGCCGGGCGAGTGCCATCTGTTGCATCTCGGAGGAAACGGGCTTGCCTTTTTCATACGGCGATAGCAGAGCCTCGGCGATCAGGTAGTCCTGTCGGGCACGCAAGGAACCGAGAGTCACCCGGCCTTGAATGATTTCGCCGGTGCGGGGATCAGACACGGTGCTGCCGAACGACCATCCTCGAGTGGAGCGATGGACCCACTGAATGACGTTGTAGCGAACGTCCATGGGATCGGCGCCGGGCGGCAATATTTCCACGCGGAAGGCATTCTTGAAGCCGGCCACTTCGAAGGCCTGGTTCCACCAGTTCGCACCCTCCAGTAGTGCGCTACGAATGGGCTCCGGTGCTCCCAGGTCGACGTAGTAGATGATGGGTTTGACCGCTTCGCTGACGGCGGCGGTCGGATCTTTCTTTTGCAGACGATGCCGCTGAATTAGATGCACGTCCAACGGCGCGCCGAGAGGAGCGGAATAGTCGCGATAGCTGGCATCGAAAAAACCAGAGCGAGGATCGAAGGCGCGGGGCTGATAACCATCATCCGGCAATTGAATGAATGAGTAATGTTCGCGCAGAGTAATCGAGTGAGCGTCTGGAGCGACAGTGGCTACGAACGACCCTTCGACGGGGTGTTCGGTCGCGAAGGTGAGAGTCGATTCAAACTCGGTGTTGAGGGGAAAGTTCTTGGTGTCTTCCAGCGCGAAAGCGCTGCGGTCTTTGTCCAGCCTGTAGGAGCCCTGCTTTGTTGTTTCCAGCTGTTCGGCTGCACCCATGGCATCGCTCTGCAGAAAATCGGTCGCATCGATCAGGACAGCACCGTCTTCCTCGGCTTCAACTTTGAACCCTGCCAGAACGGACTCGGCGAAGGACTGCCGGACAGCGAGGCGCTCCATGGGATCGGGGGAGGAGGAACGGTATTGCAAATTGGGGGCTATCAACAGAACGCGTGGACCCACGCGAGTGAAGTGTACGATCCGTTCGACGCCTAGCAGACCGCGGTCGAGACCAACATCATTGGAGCCCAGGCCGTAGGGCAGCGAAACTATGAGGAGGAAGTCTTGATCGAACTTGCGGACGGAGAGGTAGAGGTGTCCGTTCTTGTCATCCCACGTGGTGGGGAATAAACCTTCGGAAGTTTTCAAGCCTTTCGTGCGGTCGCGGATAGTGGGAGTGGATTCCGTAGTTGTCGCCGCGAGCAAAACGGTCGAGAGCAGGACGCAGAGGGCAGCGCTGAGCAGCGCGCGACGAATTGGCATGGTCACCTCCAGAGATCGGAGTATGACACTAACATTTCTTTTGTTTGCGCTGCCAGAGAAATTGCCCTGACTACCGGCCGCGTCAGCAGAGGCAGCTCGGGAGATGCGGGCTACTGCGGCTTCGCGTTAGGATCCGCGGGCGGCGAGGACTTATCGTCCTTCTTGTCATCCTTTTTTTCTTCGGGATGGTTTTCATAAATTGAGTACTGCCCTTGAGGCCTCTTGAGTTTGATGACGAAATCCAGCTTGGCCTTGTCAACATCGTAATCTTCGCCGAAAGTCTGAAATCCGGAAGCCAGGACCTGCACCCGCAGCTTCCCGTAAGGAATGCCGTCGAAGCTGGTCTTGCCGTCGATATCTGTCTTTAGCTCGACGCCGCCCCGGCTTTGCTTTCCACCGGTGCTCACGGGATGCATGATCACGGCGGCGTTGCGCACCGGTTTGCCGTTATCATCCTTGATCACTAGAATGCTCAGAATGGCCGTGGGATCTTCAGCTTTGTCCCGTTGCGCGGCGGCGACGCTGACAAGTGCGACCACCAAGAGCAGGCAAGCAAAAACGCGACATTCTATTTTCCCTCCCGCTTTACCGTTCAGCGACCTCACCATCGGTTTCATATCTGCATATTCTAGCGACTGAAGCGTGTATGGGGAAGGAGTGGGGCTAGAAGCTGGAACGGCGTGGCCTCAGGGCTTTACGGCGGAGCGGACTTTTCGCTCGACGCTCAGGGGCTGGGATCCAAGCTGGACCAAGTCACTCGCGACAAGGGCGGTATCATGGCGAGCAACGCCAGCCTCTTCCAGGTAGTCCCCTAAAACAGGGATCACGCCCAGTGACTCGATGGCCTCGAGGTCGGCGACAATCTGGCACGCGCCTTCGAGGGCGTACTTGGCCTTGAGTTCATTGGAGACGGGCGTGCGGTTGATTAAAGCGAAGTCGAAGAGCTGTCGGCCGGCGTGGCGGTTGAGAGCGCGAATGTGATCGGCGGCGGTGAGGCCCAGGCTCTCATTGGCCTGAGTCATCAGATTGCAAATGTAGACCTTGGTTGCGGGCGAGCTGACGATCGCCTCGGCTATGCCGTGCACCAGCAGATTCGGGATGAGGCTGGTAAACAGGGAACCGGGGCCCACGCTAATAATATCGGCGCGGGCGATGGCGTCGAGCGTCTGCGGCAAAGGATCGACATCAGCGGGAACCAGCGAAAGTTCCTTGATGCGAACTTTGCTGGCGGTGATCTTGGTCTCGCCGCGCACGCGGGTGCCGTCTTCCATCAGGGCTTCGAGTTCGATATTCGATGTTGTGGCGGGATGGATGTGACCGCGCGTCAGCAGGATTTCGGAAGACAAGCGCACAGCTTCGGAGAAGTCATGAGTGATGGAGGTCAGCGCGGCGAGAAACAGATTCCCGAAGCTGTGACCTTCCAGGCCGGAACCTTTGTTGAAACGATGTTGAAAAAGCTGAGAGAGTAGCGCTTCGTCTTGACTGAGGGCGACGATGCAATTGCGAATGTCGCCCGGAGGGAGCATGTTGAGTTCTTTGCGCAAGCGTCCGCTGGAGCCGCCGTCGTCGCTCACCGTAACGACGGCACAGAGGTCACGGATAATCGGTGTATCCGGCCGTGCGTCGGCCATCTCGGCGGGAGTGAGGACAAAGCGCTTGAGACCCTTGAGCAGCGTCGACAATCCGGTGCCGCCGCCGATGGCGACCACGCGGAGGCCACGCTCGCGCGTAGATTTCTCCAAGGACAAAAGCTCTGAGATTTTTGTTTCCATCGAGAGAGTCTCGATTGTCAGCCCGACTAAAACGACTCGTCTTCCCGGAAAGAGCCTTCCGGCGAAGCCAGGTCGGCAGCGGGATCCGGGTACAAGAGTTCGGTGAAGCGAGGATCTTCGGCCAGGTTGTGGAAATCGGTGTCATTGCGCGCCTGGTAGCGCAGACTGGCTTTCAGCTGAAGAGCTTCGTCCAAATGCTTGAGCGAGTCTTCCACGTGGCCGGTAAGGCAGTCGAGTGCGGCTAAGCCGTAGACGACGAAATCGGTCTTCGGGGCCTGCTTGACCAGCTTTTCGATGTGCTCGCGGGCGGTAACGTAATCTCCAACGTTCATGAGAGAAACCGCGTAGTCGAAATGCTCTTCGACGCTTTTGAACTGCGTGGTGGCCGAGCGGTCGAGATTTTGATTGCAGATGCTGAGGTGGATTGCAGCCCGGTCGCACAGCTCTTTGCTGGCGCTGGCGAGCACCTTTTCGAACAGTGGTTTCGCCTTTTCGAACTTGTGTTCCTGCAGGGCGCGAAGTCCAGCCTCGTAATTTTGGAGAGCTTGGGCAGCGCGTGGATCGTCTGCGATAGAAGACTTCTTTGGATTAGCCTTTTGCGCCATGTGAAGAATTTTTCCTGTGCTGGTCGTAATAGGTACTCCTTAGCATGAACCTCGAAGAACAGATTCTCAAGTATCACTCAAAGTTCGAGTATAGGGCAATCGGCAGGGAAGTAGTACTGAGTCGCGAGTACCTAGGAACCAGCGCGAAAGTCGTAGGTTGCAACCGTCCACCAGGATTTCGCGTTCTCTCGGTACTCGGGACTCGGTGCCAGCCACTAGTTGATCGTTGCGGCTGCCTCTAAGTCGATCTGCTTCCACTCGCCTTTGATGATACCGGCCCGGATCTGCGTTGCGGTCTTCCCGGCCTGGTGTTGCTTGTAAGAATAATAGAGTTCCTTCAAACAGGTGGCGCACCGGGCGCCGTGCGTGCTTTCAAAGCAGCTATGCAGGCTGTTATGGCCCATCCGGTCGCAGAAGCAATAACAGGGCTGCTGGTGGAGGACAGCCGGTATCTTCGCTGCCAGGTCGTAGGCGTGAGTCTGATAGGGATATTGCGCATCGGCTCCCCAAAGTTGATCTTTAGTAAGGACGGCCGGAAGTTTGGTTCCTTTTGGCGGCGGACCGGCGTTGTAGGCGGGAATGCCCGTTCCCTCTTCTCCCTGAGGTGCGGCCCAAAGAGAAGTCATCGTTAAGGTCACGAACAACAGCAAGGCGAGGGTAAGCGCACGGTGCAAAAACTTTCGCTGAAGCAAGCGGGTCGCTGGCATACTGTCTCCTAAGCTCATTTTAACCTGCTTTTCGAGAGGCCGCGGGAGACGCGCAAACGGGGCCCAGGTGTAAGCTGGAAAACTACCACGCGGGTCTGATCTGTATACAATAAGAAGATTCGCATGTCAGAAGCACCGATCCCAGGAAATCCGACCACACCGGCCCCTGCCCTTCCGCAGCCAACGGCGGAGGCGGGAGTTCGCTTGCGCCCGGGCCTGGGAGTCTGGCTGCGGGATCTCATCCTCTCACTGGCCATCTCGGCCTTCATCATCGTGTTTATCTACCAGCCGGTGAAAGTGGAAGGCACCAGCATGATGCCGTCGCTCGAGGATCAGGAGCGAATTTTCGTCAACAAGTTCGTATACAGGCTGGAACCGATCTCGCGCGGGGATATCGTCGTGTTTCGCTATCCACGCGATCCTTCGAAAAGCTATATCAAGCGCGTGATCGGCGTCGCCGGAGATCGCATCCGCATTGACGGCGGCCAAGTCTATGTGAACGGCGAGGCGCTGGATGAGGACTACGTTCCGCCCGCCTATGCGGATTCGCGATCGTATCCCGAGACTGTCGTGCCGCCGGACTGCTATCTCGTGCTGGGGGATCACCGGTCGATGTCGAACGACAGCCGTGATTTCGGGCCGGTGAATCAGAGCTACATCTATGGCAAGGCCGTGTTTGGCTACTGGCCGATGGATAAGCTGGGAAGAGTGCGGTAGAGAGCAAAGTTGCGAGTGCCGAGTTTCGAGCAACCAAAATTTTAATCGTCTGAGCCGTGTTTCTACGCTTGGCTGCTTCCGCAAACCCTGATAAAATTCTTCAAATCCATACATTGGAGCGAGAATGCAGGCTATCCTTGCGCTGGAAGACGGGCGAGTCTTCCGAGGCAAAGGCTACGGCGCCAAAGGCGAATGTTACGGCGAAGTCGTTTTTAATACCTCCATCACCGGCTACCAGGAAATTTTCACCGACCCTTCCTACTCAGGACAGATCGTTGTCCTAACCAATCCCGAGATCGGCAATTACGGCACGAACCAGGAAGACAACGAAGCCACGCGTCCGTGGATTGAAGGGCTGATCGTGCGCGAGTTTTCGAAGGTGAGTTCGAACTGGCGGTCGTCGCAGGTGACCGAGGAATACCTGGAGCAGTTCAAGGTGCCCGTGCTTTCGGATATCGACACACGCTGCCTGGTGCGGCATCTGCGGGACCATGGGGTAATGCGCGGCGTGATTTCGACGCTTGAGGCCGATACGGACAAGCTTGTCGCCAAGGCGCGCTCGATCCCGAAGATGGACGGCACGGATCTTGCGAAAGAAGTGAGCACGAAGCGTTCGTATGTGTGGGAAGTGGGCGAACGATCGCACGAACCAGTTGCCCAGGTTGGAGTGAAGGATGAGCCTCCCCGCTTTCATGTAGTGGCTTATGACTTCGGGATTAAGCAGAACATTTTGCGAAAGTTACGGGGTGAGGGCTGCCGGGTGACGGTGGTCCCGGCGCAGACTCTGGCGGAAGATGTGATGGCGCTGAAACCCGACGGAGTGTTCCTGTCGAATGGACCGGGCGACCCTGAGCCGTGCACCTATGCCGTGGATTCGATTCGGCGGTTGATGGGGCGGATGCCGATTTTCGGCATTTGTCTGGGACATCAACTCACCGGCATCGCGCTTGGCGGCAAGACCTTCAAGCTGAAGTTCGGACACCACGGGGGGAACCATCCGGTGAAGCAGTTGAAGACCGGGAAGATCGAGATCACGGCGCACAACCATAATTTTGCTGTCGATCCCGATTCTTTGCCGACCAGCGAAGTGGAACTCACGCACATCGATCTGAACGATCAGACGCTTGAAGGACTGCGGCACCGGAATTTGCCGCTGTTCAGCGTGCAGTATCACCCAGAGGCTGCCCCAGGGCCGCATGATTCCCATTATCTGTTCAAGGATTTCGTGAAGATGATGGAGGAGTGGAGAGGGTGAGGAAGGCTGCGCAATGGGCATTGTCAGTGGTTCTCTGTGCAACTCCTCTCTCAGCCTGCACCTCCATTGCTCCTAAGAATCCGGTGAAAGCGGCAGCAGTATGCGGACATGCGCAAGACCCGATCGGGGGGAGGATTGCTGATTTCGATTTGCAACTGGTGCGGGAGGACCAAACCGTTATCGCGGAGACACGCACGGACGAGGACGGCAATTTTCGATTCCCGCCAGTAGCCAAAGGCACGTACTACATGATTACAAAGTCCAAGGGTTGGCAGCTGGGATGGTCGGTGGAAGTAACAAGCTCTAAGAGCTTTAGAGACTGTGGCCATCCGTTAATCGCGCATCGGGCCTCACCTCATGCGGAGGCTCGATTAGCAAGAAAGGATACCATCCCAGATTCTAAGAGGGAGTGATACTTATTTTGCCTTGGATTAGAAGCTTTGGAAGGGCGCGCCTTCAGGCGCGCCGCGAGAGTGCAATTCAAAATCGCGGCTTTAGCCGCTGAGGTCGCATCGTGGAGCTGAGGTCGAGTGGTTCTTGAGGAAAGGGTTGATTCGGCGCGGCTTAAAGCCGCGCCCTTTCAAAGCCATGACGTTATGAGACCGTCCAGAGAGCACGCCACCAATGGCGGCCAAACCTACATGGTGACCTCTGCAACCTGGGAGCGGCGATCTCTTTTTCACAACGAACGATGGTCCCACCTGCTCGTCGATACGCTGTACCACTATCGCGGATCAGCTTATTTGCTTCACGAGTCCGTGATCATGCCCGATCACATCCATGCGCTATTAACTCCGAAAACGAGTTTGGAGAAAGCCGTGCAATTCATCAAGGGCGGGTTTTTGTATCGAGCGAACAAGGAGCTTGGATCGAATATGGAGGTCTGGCAGAAGGGATTCTCGGATCATCGTATTCGGGATGCGGAAGATTATCGACGGCATGTTGCGTACATTCGAGAGAACCCGGTTCATAAGCATCTATGCGAGCGAGTGGAGGAGTATTCATATTCGTCAGCGCATCCGGGGTTCGAGTTGGATGCGGTACTTCAGGGGCTAAAGCCCAACGATTTAGAGGAGCCTCATGGCGCGCCTGAAGGCGCGCCCTTTCAAAACGAGAAGCCCGACGGCGCGTTTGAAGGCGCGCCCTTTCAAAGCAAACCTCCGGCCGCAGTCGAGCAAGCACGTTCTCAACCCAGACCTGGAAAGATCGCCTAATAAATGCCCAAACGTACTGATATCTCGAAAATACTGATTCTCGGCTCCGGGCCCATCGTCATTGGGCAGTCGGCGGAGTTTGATTATTCCGGCACGCAGGCCTGCAAGGCCCTTAAGTCTGAGGGTTACGAAGTGGTGCTGGCCAACTCCAATCCCGCGACCATCATGACGGACCCGGAGATTGCGGACCGTACCTATATTGAGCCGCTCACGCTCGAGTATTTGGAAGAGATCATCCGCATCGAGCGGGAACTCTCGCCGAGCGCGGGCTTTGCCGTGTTGCCGACCGTTGGCGGACAGACCGCTCTCAATCTTGCGATTGAACTTTCCGACGGCGGCGTTCTGGAAAAATACAACGTGATCCTGATCGGGGCGAAGGTTGAGGCCATAAAGAAGGCCGAAGACCGCCTCTTCTTCAAGGACGCGATGCAGAAGATTGGGCTCGACGTTCCTAAGTCGGCGCTGGTGAACAGTACAAAAGACGGCTTGGAATTCGCGGGCAAGATCGGCTTTCCGGTGATCATAAGGCCCTCGTTCACGCTTGGGGGTACGGGCGGCGGCATCGCCTTTAACCGCGAAGAATTGGTCGAGGTGCTGACTCGCGGTTTGGATATGTCTCCCGTACACGAGGCATTGATTGAAGAGTCGGTGCTGGGATGGAAAGAATTCGAACTGGAGGTGATGCGCGATACGAAAGACAACGTCATCATCATCTGCTCGATCGAGAACTTCGATCCCATGGGTGTTCATACCGGTGACTCGATCACCGTGGCCCCGGCGCAGACGCTGACCGACCGCGAATACCAGGCGATGCGCGATGCGTCAATTGCGGTGATCCGCGAAATTGGCGTGGATACGGGCGGATCGAACATCCAGTTCGGAGTGAATCCGGAAACCGGGCGGATGGTGGTCATCGAAATGAACCCGCGCGTCTCGCGTTCGTCGGCGCTGGCCTCGAAGGCTACGGGTTTTCCGATTGCAAAGATTGCCGCGAAACTCGCCGTGGGCTATACGCTCGACGAGATTCCCAACGACATTACGCGCAAGACTCCGGCGTGCTTCGAGCCGACGCTCGACTACGTAGTCGTAAAGATTCCCAAGTGGCAGTTTGAAAAATTTCCAGGAGCCGACGAGAACCTCGGGGTGCAGATGAAGTCGGTCGGTGAAGTGATGGCGATCGGCCGCACCTTCAAAGAAGCGTTGATGAAGGGCATTCGCTCGCTCGATACCGGGAAACGCGTTGGGGGCGAGAAGATCGAGCCCAAGATCCTGACGCAACGGCTGGTGACGCCGCATCCGGAGCGGCTGGCCTACGTTCAGTACGCGCTCCGGCAGGGGCACACGGTAAAGCAGATCGCGAAGATGACCTCCATGGATCCGTGGTTCCTCTACCAGCTCAAAGAGATTAATGACATGCAGCTTGAGTTGGAGAAGCACCCGATGGAGTCGATTCCTACCGAGGTGCTGCGCGAGGCGAAGCGCATGGGCTTCTCCGACGGGCGGCTGGCGAATGTGTGGCGTCTGGAGGGACAAGAGAAGGTGCGGCACCTGCGCAAAAAGCACGGCGTTCTGCCTGTGTACAAGCGCGTAGACACATGTGCGGCGGAATTCGAGAGTTTCACACCTTATCTGTATTCGACTTACGAAGACGAAGACGAAGCGGCGCCTACGGACAAAAAGAAGATCATTATCCTGGGCAGCGGACCCAACCGAATCGGGCAGGGAATTGAGTTCGACTATTGTTGCTGTCACGCCTCGTTCGCGCTGCATGAAGACGGTTACGAGACGATCATGATCAATTGCAATCCTGAGACGGTCTCGACCGACTATGACACCAGTGATCGCCTGTACTTTGAGCCGCTGACTTTTGAAGACGTGTGGGCGATTTATCAGCACGAGGCTTCGAAAGGCGCGCCGGTGGGGGTGATTGTGCAGTTCGGCGGACAGACGCCGCTGAACCTGGCATTGCCGCTGAAGGCGGCGGGCGTAAACATTATCGGTACTTCTCCGGAGTCGATTGATCTGGCCGAGGATCGCAAGCACTTCAACAAACTGCTGGAAGAATTGCAGATTCCGCAGGCCGCGGGAGTAATGGCGACGTCGCTGGAAGAAGCCATCGAAGGAGCCAAGCAGGTTGGGTATCCCGTGGTCGTGAGGCCTTCCTACGTGCTGGGCGGACGCGCCATGGTTATCGCCTACGACGAGGAATCGGTAATCCGGTATATGAAAGAGGCGGTCGAGTATTCGCACGATCGTCCGGTGCTGATCGACCACTTTCTCGAAGATGCGATTGAAGTGGACGTGGACGCGCTCTCCGATGGCGAAGATGTAGTGATTGGCGGAATTATGCAGCACATCGAGGAGGCCGGCATTCACTCCGGCGATTCTTCGTGCGTGCTGCCCGCGGTGGATATTCCGCAGCCGCTGATGGAGCGCATGCGCGAGTACACGTTCAAGCTGGCGCGTGCGCTGAAAGTGATTGGGCTGATGAATATTCAATTCGCCATCCCGCGGGGCAACGGCGCTGGTTCAGGCAATGGCGCGGAGGGCGGAAAAGTTTATGTTCTGGAAGTGAACCCGCGGGCTTCACGCACCGTGCCCTACGTTTCGAAGGCAACCGGAGTGCCGATGGCAAAGATCGCAGCGCGCCTGATGACTGGGCGTAAGCTGCGTGAGTTCCTGCCGGATAACATTGAGCGCCGCGCCGATCTCGACACCGGACGCTGCTACTACGTGAAGTCCCCGGTATTTCCGTGGAATAAATTTCCCGGCGTCGATACAGTGCTGGGGCCAGAGATGAAATCCACCGGCGAAGTGATGGGCGTGGGCGATAGCTTCGGCGAGGCTTTCGGCAAAGCGCAGTTGGCGGCGGGGCAGAAGTTGCCCACACAGGGCACGGTGTTCCTTAGCGTCACCGAGCACGACAAGCGGTATGTTGCGGACGTGGCCCGCAAGTTTGTTGACATGGGTTTTAAGCTGGTGGCCACTTCGGGCACGGGAGACGTGATCGAGGCCGCAGGCATGCGGGTTGAGCGTGTCTACAAAGTGAAAGAAGGACGCCCGAACGTGGTGGATTTCATCAAGGGCCAACGCATTCATCTCATCGTCAATACACCCACCGGTCTGGAGCCCTGGTTCGACGAGAAGGCGATTCGGCGCGCCGCGGTGATGGCGCGGATTCCGACCATTACGACGCTTTCCGCTGCCCGGGCCGCTGCAGAAGGCATCGCCGCGCTGCAGCGTGGAGAAGTGAACATACGGGCGCTACAACATCTGCACGCGGAACGAATAATCAAGAGCAGATAAAACAGAGCGTCTGGCTCGGATCGCGTGCGATACTGGTTGCGAGGGTTCGCATGCTACTTCAGGGTATTTTTCCTCCTATCACGACGCCGTTTTATCCAGACGGCAACGTCTACTTCAAGAAGCTCGAAAGCAATGTTGAGCGCTATTCGCGCACGCCTTGCGCTGGAATTGTTGCGCTCGGCTCGACTGGTGAAGCGATTCTGCTTTCTGATCAGGAGCGGCGTGACGTGCTGAAGTCCGCGCGGGAGGCGGCTGCGCCCAACAAAGTGCTGATTGCCGGCACAGGGATTGAGTCGGCGATCGATACGTTGCGGCTTACCGAATACGCTGCTGAACTGGGTTACGATGTGGCTATGGTTCGCACGCCGCATTACTACAAGAAGCAGATGCTGCCGGCCAACATTCTGGCGTTTTATCGAACCGTGGCGGACCGCTCGCCGATTCCAGTGATCATTTACAACTTTCCGCAAGGTACCGGTTATGACATTCCCGCTGAGTTGGTGATCGAACTGGCCGATCATCCAAACGTGATTGGCATAAAGGAATCGGGCGGCGATGTGGAGAAAGTTCGCAAAATGGTGGAAGGCGCTCGCCACCTCCAGCGCAACGCAACGGTAACCGAGACGTTTGAAGCGGTCACTCCTCGCATGCTCGCGGCTGCGACTGCAGGCTCGGGTGCCGAGGGCGGGGAACTGGTTTCGATAGCGACGTTGTCGGGTTCGGGATCAGCGCCTTCGACCAAGCCGTCGTCAGCGGCTGTTGCGGTCGTCGGCAAAATGAAAACTCGGCAGAAAGAAGTGGGATTTCAGGTGATGGTGGGAGCAGCGGACAAACTTCACGCTTCCCTCGAAGTCGGAGCGGTGGGAGCGATTCTGGCCTTCGCCTGTTTTGCGCCGACTGCCTGCTATGAAATCTACGCAGCGTGGAAAGAAGGCGACGCCGAGCTGGCGCAGTTGAAGCAGGAGCGCATCGTTCCCGCCTCGCAATATGTCATCGGCGGGCTGGGAATTTCCGGCGTTAAGCATGCCATGGACTTCAACGGGTATTTTGGCGGGCCAGTTCGTCTACCCCTGCTGCCGCTGACTGGCGACGCGAAGGCTGAGGTCGAGCGACTGTTGGCCGATGTAAGGAACTGATTGTGGGGTAAAAGCCGCTCGGACTTTGAGGAATCTCTGCCGCCTATCGGTGACCATTCACTTGTGACCAAGCTCACATTCTCGTATACTATATTCGAACGAACGTTCGAATATAGTATCGGTAAGCCATGGCAAGTCCGTTAACCGCAACCCGAGTTTCGAAGCGACAGAGCGCAGCACACGCGCCGGCTACGCGGTTCGATCGGCGACTCTCGGAGATTCTCACGCACGCTACCAACGTCTTCTGCGAAAAGGGATACGAGGGAGCCTCGATGCGCGACCTTTCGCGCGCCAGTGGGATGTCACTGGCCGGGCTTTATTACTATTTCGAATCCAAAGAGCGGCTGCTCTTCCTCATCCAGAAGCATACTTTCACCACGATCGTGCAGCGTTTGAAGGTGCGGTTGGAAGGGGTAAGCGATCCGGAGCAGCAAATCCGCATCTTTATTCTGAATCACCTGGAATATTTCCTGGCCAACCCGGCTGCGATGAAAGTGCTCTCGCATGAGGCGGAAGCGCTAAATAACGGCTTTGCTTCGGAAGTCGCGGCGATCAAGCGCGAATATTATCGCATCTGCGTGGGCCTTTTGGACGAACTGCAGCGGGGGCGGTCCTTACAATTCTCCACGCGGATCGCGGTGTTGAGCTTGTTCGGCATGATGAATTGGATTTATACCTGGCATAACCCGCGAGTCGATGCCGACGCCGAGGAAATTGCGCGTGAAATGGGTGATATTTTTCTGCGCGGGGTAATAACGCCTACGAAAGTTCGCAAATAGAGAAGCAGTCAAATTGAGCGGCAATCAGAATTTGCTCAATAACGATTAATCAACCCTATTAAGATACGAAATTTAGAGGAGCGAGAAACATGGCAACGACGATGCAGCCCACGACCGGCGAAACGACTAAACAGCTGGTCAACTACCGCACGGATGGCGGCGTAGCAGTGATCGAGATGTGCGATCCGCCGGCCAACACTTATACCTACGAGATGAACCAGCAGCTGGACGCAGCCATTCTGCGGGCGCGCATGGAGAACGACGTCTACGTTATCTTGCTGACTGGCGCGGGCGACAAGTTTTTCTCGGCCGGGGCGAATATCAAAATGCTTTCGAGTGTCGACCCGACCTTCAAGTATTACTTTTGCCTGCACGCCAACGAAATGCTGCTGCGATTGGAACACACACCGAAGCTGGTGATTGCGGCGATCAACGGCCACTGCGTGGGCGGTGGGCTGGAAATTGCCATGGCCGCCGACATCCGCATCGCGCGAAAAGATGCCGGCAAGATCGGTCTGCCGGAAGTGAATCTGGGCGTGCTTCCCGGCACCGGTGGGACGCAGCGGCTTTCGCGGCTCGTGGGCAAGAGCAAGGCGATTGAGTTGATGGTCACGGGCAACACGTTCTCGTTTGAAGAGGCGCAAGAGCTCGGCATTATCAACGACATCTACGAGCGTGATGGCTTCATGGAAAACATGATGGAGTACGCCAAGCAGTTCTGCCCGCCGAACAAAGCGGCCAAGGCTGTAGGACGCATCAAGCGCGCCGTGCAGACCGGTTGGGAAATTCCCATGGAATCGGCGCTGGCGGTGGAGCGCGAGAACCAGCAAATTCTTTTTCAGAGCGAAGATGCGAAGGAAGGTCTGGCTGCATATGTCGAGAAGCGGCCTGCGGTCTTCAAAGCGAAATAGTCAAATAGGTTGGGAAGGACATGGTTTTATGCCGCCCGAAACTAAGTAAGACGCGGACTTTAGCCCCAGTGAGTGCGGCAGTAAATATCGAGGTCTTATGCCAGGAAAAGTAGCAAAAATCGGAACGTTCAGTGACTGGGAAGGCATGTTCAATGATTGGCGCAAGGATATAGGCGTCAATACGGCGGACATTGAGGCCTTTCATTTCGACACGCTGTATGGTGCGATTGATACGGAAGAGATCGAATTCGGATCGTACAAAGGCCGCCGCAAATGGGAGAACCTGCGCCAGATTCCGACGCAGCAGATGCGCGATGCCCTGATGAACATGATTGTGTATCAGGGCGACACCGAGTTTGCCAGCGTCGAGCAGCAGCGAAATCTTCTTGAGAACGCACCCACCGACTGGGATCGCCGCGCCATCACTCGCGTGATGATCGAAGAAATGCGGCACGGTTGGCAGATGTGCGCGCTGCTCGTAGATCACTTTGGGTATTCCGGAAAAGTCGAGGCGCAGAAAATGCTGGAGCGCCGCGCCTTCGAGAACAAGAGGTTGCTCGGCGCATTCAACGTCGAGGTCGATAACTGGATGGATTTTTTCACTTACACCGACTTTGTCGATCGGGATGGAAAATTCCAACTACAGATGCTGAAGTACTCGGCCTTTGCGCCTCTGGGACGGTCGATGTCCTACATGTTGCGGGAAGAGGCTTTTCACATGGGCACGGGTAACGATGGCCTACGCCGCATTGTGGAAGCGGGAGTGATCCCAGGCTGGCTGATTCAGAAGTATCTCAACAAATGGATTTCAAGCTCCTACGACCTGTTCGGCACGGATCATTCGTCGTCAGCGCATTGGGCCTATGTTTGGGGCGTTAAGGGACGTTACGACGAACCCAAGAACGAGCATGCTCCCGACCTCGACGATCTCAATGATTACAACCGGAATCTCTATCGTGACGAAGTGGCGGGATTGATTGAGCGCTTCAACGGCGCATTAAAGCCTGGTCAGCCGAAGCTCTACGCGCCGGATATCAAGTTTAATCGAGAGATTGGACGCTGGAAGGGGCAGAAATTCCACGCCCAGACCGGCGCGCTGCTTGAGGATCGCGCCTACGAACAACATTTGAAAGAATACATGCCGTCACAGGAAGACAAGAAGCTGCTGCTGGATATCATCGGGACCGAGAAGAAGTGGATTGCCGAGAAAACTGGCGCACGCGACCCGCTGGCGAGCATCGGCGAAGTTCGAAAATCGGCGATCAATCTGTGAGTCAAAATCGTTCGCCGCAGAGGCACGGAGATACTGGGGAAAGCATGACATCCGGTTTGGTGGAAACGAAGCTCGCGCGACTTGCAGTTCATGTTAAAGCCCCGGTGGGGCGGATTGGGTTGCGGAATCCACCTCTCAACGTAATCGACATTCCGATGATGGACGAGTTGCGCGCTGCATTGGCAGACATTGAGGCGCATCCGGAGGTTTCGGTTATCGTGCTGACGGGCGAAGGCAAGGCGTTTTCAGCTGGGGTCGATGTGGCGGCGCACGCTCCCGACAAAGTTGAAGAGATGCTGTTCAAGTTTCATACCGTGATTCGCGCCTTGGTTGCGAGCAGGAAAGTGACGATCGCCGCGGTGCACGGAAATTGTCTGGGTGGTGGTGCGGAGTTGGCGATGGTTTGCGACATCGTCTATACGGCGGCTTCGGCACGCTGGGGGTTTCCGGAGATCAAGCTGGGCTGCTATCCGCCGGTGGCCTGCTCGGCCCTAGCCGCGCTTGTGGGGCAAAAACGGGCCGCAGAATTGATTCTCACTGGGCGGACGATCAGCGGTACTGACGCGGCGGGAATGGGGCTGGCAAATCGCTCCGTAGCCGACGATGAATTGGTGAAGGTGGTCGACCAAACTGTAGAGGAGCTCTCCAAGCTGAGTCCTGCTGTGCTGGCGGTAACCAAAAAGGCTATCTACAACTGGGACGCGATGCACTTTGACAAGGGCTTGGCTCGGGCCGAGAAGATTTATCTGGAAGAGTTGATGAAGACGGCGGACGTGCAAGAAGGTATCCGGGCCTTCATGGAGAAGCGCCAGCCGCAGTGGACGGGGAAGTAGTTAAAGAGCCGACATGGACTACGAGATCACACCCGAAGAAGTGAAGAGGAAGCTCGATCAGGTCGACAAATTTACGCTGCTTGATGTTCGTGAGTTGTGGGAGTTCGAAACGGCGAGCATTGAAGGAGCGAAACTGATTTCCATGGGCGACATCCCCAGCCGTGCTCACCAGGAATTGGATCTGGAAGATCATATCGTCGTGATTTGCCATCACGGTGTGCGCTCGATGAATGTGACCGCCTGGCTGCGGCAGCAAGGATTTGAGAAGGCGCAATCCATGCGCGGTGGCATCGACGCCTGGTCTCACGTGGTAGATCGTAAAGTCCCGACCTACTGAAGCAAACGCTCATGAAAAAAGAACTTGTCGAGCTCAAAATCAACGGCCGCAGGCAAGAACTGGCCATCGAACCCAGCGCGCTCCTGCTGGATAATGAAGCGGTCGAACGGACACGTTGCGGATGCGTGGATTTCCATTACGGCTGTGAACCCGGCGCCCTACCTGGTTGAGCAAGCAGGTGAGATGCTAATCGGCAAAGCGGTTGATGATGCCTTGCGGAGGCGGTCGGAGATCTTGCGGCGCGTACGGCCGAGCCTTTTGATTACGTCTGCTCTGACTCCGAAGTACCGGCGAGAAATGATTCGAGTCTTCACCAAGCGCGCCGTGCCAGCAGCGGCGAACAATTGAATGCCATCCGATGATCACCGACTGCCACATCCACATATCGCCTTTGGAAATGTTCAAGCCCCACGCGCTGGAACTTATGAAGAAAAAGCGCGCGAACTTCGATCAGATCGCCGAGTTCTGCCGGTCGCCCAAGGCGTTCCTCACGTATCTCGACGCGTGCGGTATTGATCGCGCCGTGCTTGTAAACTACGTGGCCCCGGAAGTGATCGGCTTCACAAATGGGGTTAACCAATTTATTGCCGACTACGTCAAAGACGATCCCCAGCGGCTGCTTTCATGCGGTAGCCTGCATCCGCGCCATACTACGAACGTCCTGGCCGACATGGAGCAGATTCTGCGGCTCGGAATCCGCATGATCAAGATCCATCCGCCACATCAGCTTTTATTTCCTAACGATTATCTGAATGGCGTAAAGGAGCTGGAGATCATTTATCGAGCCGCTGAGGCTAATGGCGTTCCCGTGATGTTTCACACCGGGACTTCCATTTTTCCTGGGGCGCGCAACAAGTATGGCGATCCGATTCATGTGGATGATGTCGCCGTCGATTTTCCCAAGTTAAAGATTTTGCTGGCGCACGGTGGCCGTCCGCTCTGGATGCAGACAGCATTTTTCCTGGTTCGACGTCATCCCAACGTCTATCTGGATATCAGCGGCATCCCGCCAAAGACCCTGCTTAAGTATTTCCCGAGATTAGAAGAGATCGCGCACAAGACGTTGTTTGGCACGGACTGGCCAGGACCGGGTGTGCCGGACGTCAAGAAGAATCTTGAAGAGTTTCGCGCGTTGCCGCTGGCTGACGAACTGCAACAGCAGATTTTGTGTAAGACAGCCCTCAGCATTTGGCCGGCTTGATGCTACTTCTTTCGGCTTCCACAAACCGTCGGTTTGGATGGGAGGCGGTTCCTGAGGTATAACAGAAGGAAAGTTGCACTCTCCGCGCAGCCCTCGCGTGGCTCCGCAGCGTTATCAATCGATGAGCGAGATACTATGTCGAGCGTGATAAGCACTCCCGCTGCTAAAGGACTGGAAGGCATCGTAGCCACGACCTCCAGAATTTGTTATATCGATGGCGACCGCGGCGTACTCGCGTACCGCGGCATCGACATCCACGAACTCGCGGAACACTCGACTTTTGAAGAAACCTGCTACCTGCTTTGGTTTGGGCGTTTGCCGAATCGCAGCGAACTAAAAGATCTTCAAGGACGGCTGGCGGAAGAACGTCATCTTGATCCAGCGATTATCCGGTTCCTGCGGGACGCCCCACGGACCGCGCTGCCCATGGATGTGCTGCGTACCGCGGTTTCGGCGCTGGCGTTTTATGATGGCGATGACAAGAAAAATGATCACGATGCCAATGTTCGCAAGGCCATCCGGCTGACTTCGCAGATCGCGATGATCGTTGCCGCTTACGACCGGATTCGAAAGGGGAAGCCGGTTGTAGAAGCGGATCGATCTTTGTCGCATGCAGGCAATTTCCTACTGCAACTGAGTGGAGCAAAGCCTTCCGACACGGCCGAGCACGCTCTGGATATCGCACTTATCCTGCACGCCGACCACGAGCTGAATGCGTCCACCTTTGCGGCGCGCGTGACCGCGGCCACTCTGTCAGACATGCATTCGGCGATCACTTCTGCCATCGGCACCCTGAAAGGGCCGCTGCACGGTGGCGCAAACGAAGCTGTCTTCCGAATCCTTGAAGCGATTGAACGTGAGAAGGCCGACCCCATCGAGTACGTCCGCAACATGCTGGCTCAAAAGAAGAAGATTCCAGGTTTTGGCCATCGCGTGTATCACACGGAAGATCCTCGCGCCACGCACTTGCGCGTCATGTCGCGTGACTTAGGTGAGGCCAGCGGACAACCGCGGTGGTACGAGATGTCAGAGAAAATCGAGCAGTTCGTCCGAGCGGAAAAGAAACTCAATGCCAATGTCGACTTTTACTCCGCGTCCACCTACCACACGCTGGGTATCGACGAAGACCTCTTTACCCCCGTGTTTGCCGTCTCACGAATCAGCGGATGGGCGGCACACGTCATCGAACAACTGGACGACAACCGCCTGATCCGGCCGCGCGCGGAATATCTTGGGCCGGACTATCCGAATCGCTACGTCCCGATCGAAAAACGCTGATCGACACGGGTCCCCGCAAGAAAGCAAGGTAGAATAAAGGGGTGATGCGCCGCATCTACCTCGACAATAACGCCACCACGCCGGTCCTTCCGGAGGTGCTCGAAGCCATGCGTCCGTATTTTGGCGAGCATTTTGGCAATGCTTCGTCGATCCACCATCACGGACAGGAGACGCGTGCGGCGGTTGAGCAGGCGCGAGACTCGGTGGCATCGCTATTGGGTTGCCGATCGACGGAGGTCGTCTTCACCAGCGGCGGCACAGAGAGCGATAATCTGGCCATCGCCGGGCTGGTCAGCGCTGGTGATCACATCATTACCTCCAGCATTGAGCATCACGCCGTATTGCACGCCTGCAAACATGCAGAAGAAATGGGCTGCGAAGTGACATGCGTTCCTGTGGATGGCCGCAGCCTGGTAAGCCCGGATGATGTACGGCGGGCGTTGCGTCCGAACACAAAGCTGATCTCCATCATGATGGCAAACAACGAAACCGGAGTGCTGCAGCCGGTCGAGGAGATTGGAAGGATAGCCGAAGAAGCCCATATCTTCTTCCATGTAGATGCGGTGCAGGCCGCGGCGAAGGTTCCGATTGATGTGAATCGAGTTGCTTGCGATGCAATGTCGATTTCAGGCCATAAGATGCATGCACCTCAGGGAGTGGGCGCGCTTTACGTTCGCAAAGGAACTCATCTGCAACCGCTGTTTTATGGCGGGCGACACGAACGCTCGCGCCGCGCCGGAACGGAAAATGTTCCGGGAATTGTTGCCCTTGGCAAAGCCGCCGAACTGGCGATGCAGAGCTTCGAGCGCGGCGACGATAAGAAAATGTCCGCATTGCGCGATCGCTTGCAGCAGGGAATCCTTGCTCAAGCGGAAGAAGCCGGAGTGAATGGCGGAGCGACGCCGCGAGTGCCGAACACGGCGAATATTTATTTCGATCACATCGAAGGCGAAGCGATGGTCATCTCGCTCGATCTGAAGGGCCTCGCGGTTTCCACGGGCGCTGCGTGTTCCTCGGGAGCGATTGAACCATCGCACGTGCTCATGGCCATGGGCTTGACGGCGAATCGAGCTCGCTCCAGTATTCGCTTCAGCCTGGGAAAGCAGAATACGCCTGAGGATATCGACTTCGCGCTGGCGTTAGTGCCGGAGGTTGTCGCGCGCCTGCGGGAACTGTCACCGAGGTACACGAAGCAAGCTGTTATTTCTTAGCATGCCAATTCCTAAGACAATCGCCGTAGCCATGTCGGGCGGGGTGGATTCTTCCACCGTCGCGGCCATGGTGCGCGCCGACGGGCACAGCGTTATCGGGCTGACTATGCAACTCTGGAACCAGCGGCGTCTGGCTGGACATGAGGGCATGCCGGAGCAAGTGACTGGTCGTTGTTGCTCGCTCGACGATGTCTACGATGCCCGCCGCGTTGCCGAGCATATCGGGATTCCTTACTACGTGGTTAATCATGAAGAGCGCTTCGAACACGATGTCGTGCGTCCGTTCGTTGCTGAGTATCTCTCTGGGCGCACTCCCATTCCTTGCAGCCTCTGTAACAATCACTTGAAGTTTGATCAACTCCACGTGGTTGCTCGCCAGATCGGTGCTGATTGCGTTGCCACAGGTCACTACGCCAAGGTCGAGTATGACGATAGCCGCGGACGCTGGCTGCTGAAGCGTCCTACGGATCGTAGTAAGGACCAGACCTATTTTCTTTTTGGCCTGACGCAGGAGCAGCTTAGCCGCACGCTTTTCCCACTAGGCGGCATGACGAAGCCCGAAGTACGTGAGTTGGCCCGCAAGCACGGACTGGCCCTGGCGGAGAAGCCCGATTCGCAGGAGATCTGTTTTGTCCCTGGCGGCGATTACAAGCGTTTTATCGACGCCTACCTGGCCGAGCGTGGCGAGATCTTGCCTGACACTGCGGGCGAGTTGGTCACCGCGAGCGGGGAAGTGATCGGCGAGCACGGCGGCATTCACAATTTTACGGTGGGCCAGCGCAAGGGCCTGGGTGTTGCGACAGGATCACCGCTCTATGTGATCCAGATCAATGGTGCGGAGAAGCAAGTGGTGGTCGGCGGCGATGAGCATCTTTATTCGCGGACGCTGTGTGGTCGACGCGTGAACCTGATCTCCGTCGAGGACTTGAGCGAGCCCATGCGCGTCTCGGTGAAGATCCGTCACCGTCATGAAGCCGCGCCGGCGCTGCTGGAAAAGATTGCGGCGGATGAGATTCTCGTGACCTTCGATCAACCGCAGCGGGCTATCACTCCCGGCCAGGCTGCCGTTTTCTATGACGACGACATCGTTGTAGGCGGGGCCTGGATCGCGTAGGATTTCGCCGGACCTGCCGTCCGCGGGTCACTCCCTGTGCGCGAATATAATTCGTTGCATGGGATCTTCTAATCCTGCATTGCCGCTCCCTGGAAGTTCGGCCATCCTTCCGTCTGATCAATCGTTCTGGAGCCGCGAATCGCGTTCCTTGAAACAAGGAATCAAGACTGGCCTCGCGGGCACCATCACCTACGCCATTTATGCAGGCTGGAATTTGCCACAGGGATACTGGGCGGTCTTCGCTGCGCTGGTGGTCACTCAAGCAAACGTAGGCGCATCCTGGAAGGCCGCACTCTACCGAACCATCGGCACCGTTCAAGGGTTCTCGGACTTGGCTGACGCGCTTCGCGCACGGAGCAAGGAAGTGCAGTCGGGAGAAAGCCTGGAGCAGGCCGTGCGTGATCTCGATTCTGATCTAGCTCATCTGCGGAAGGAACGCACCACCGCGCCCTTTTCGCTCGATCGCATGCTGCCTTTCTGTTCGTTCGTTTTCAACTTAAGGGAAGCGGCGCAGGATCTAAGGCAATTGTCTGCAAGCGTCGGCGAACTTGCGTGAGATGATCGAGTCTGCGTCGGGAGATGTTCTGCGCTAGATAAACATCTCGTCCTGCGGAACCGGACGTCGGGAGCCGCGACTATCGCCGTTTTTCCGCGCACGATTGCTCAGCAGGAATTCCACTCCCGCGGTGACGCCCCGAATAATCCCGGATACCTGGCGTACGGGTGAAACCACGGTCTGGGTTACGATATCGGAGGTCTGTTCCACCCGGTCGAGAGTCCGGCCGAGCATTTCGTCGGCGCGAATCACCTGCAGGCGGGCACGGTCGAGAGCGTCATTTACCGTGGCATCGACGCGCTCCACTTGGGATCGCACTGTGGTCGTGGTCTCCATCACGTTATCGGCAACCACTTGTAACTTGGGGCGTAACTCGGTCAGCATCGAGTGCGCCGTGTCGAGTGCGGGCAGAGCTTTGGCCTTTACTTCTTCCGACACCGCCTCCAGGCGAGCGCTGGTCTTGCGGACGGCCAAATAGAGAGCCACGAGCACTCCTGCCTGTAAGAGCACAGCTGCTCCGGTCAACGCGACGAACAGCGGAATAAGGTTTTCCATAGTGCGCTCTCCCGAGTTGACGGTCGAAGCCGCTAAACTGCAACAAGAGGGTTAAAGATTCTTGGCCGCTCCGGTTTCGGCGGTAGTTTCTTGATAAGCCTGCCGTCCCGCTTCATAGGCGGCGCGGAACTGATCCTTTTGCTGGTTTACCACGTCGCGGCCTTTATCCACCCACTCGGAAGCTTGTTCCCGAGCTTCGCGCGCGCGGCTCCGAACATACTCGCGACCCTGTTCCGCTCTCGCCCGCAGCTCTTCGCGGGTTTCGTTTCCCGCGCGCGGGGCATAAAGAACTCCAACCAAACCGCCCAAACCCAAGCCCGCAAGGAACCACACCAAACTGCTGCCATCACGGTCAGACATAGGAATTACCTCCTGAACAAGTGCTCGATTCCAGCTTAAGTACTAATCGGATGGTAGCACTCGCATCCTGTAAATACAATTACGGCGGAACCCGTAGGCGGGCATCCGTGACACCGCAACCTCATCAAGAAATCAGGTTACTTCTGAGTTGGATTCGCAGGCGTTACAGGCTGCGTTTTGACGGGAGCGGATTTCTCGCCCTGCAGGACCGAGCGCGGGCCGCCATGTTTGATGGCGTTAACGGAAAGCGTCACCGAGGTCAACATGAACAAAACGGCCGAAATCGTAGTGGCTTTGGAGAGAGCCGTAGCCGCACCACGTGGGCCAAACGCCGCCTGGCTGCCCTGGCCGCCGAACGCTGCGGAAATGTCGCCCGCCTTACCGCTTTGCAGAAGCACGACGACGATCAGGAACAGGCATACAAGCACGTGGATGATGGTGACGAGAATGATCATGGAGTTCAGAGATCCTAAAGGGTCTGGCCGCCGCTGACTGTCTTGCGAGCAGCAATGAGCAACATCTTTTTTCCCATCAATAGTTTGACATTCGCCACTCCATCCGTCAAGACCGTGGCCTCCCGATGTAGTCAAGGACGATGCGACCGCAGGCCCCATTGATTTTCGCGGAGTTGGTTCGCGAATTGACATTCTTCGTCCACGCTTTCTAAAATATTTTCAGCCCCGCGCTGTTCAGGTGTGGATCGGCACAATCGCATCTGCCTACTGTTGCCAAAAACTTTCTATGATCCAAGCTCAGGCGCTCACTAAGAAGTATGCGCACACCGTCGCCGTTGATCAGATTTCTTTTGAAGTGGCGAAAGGCCAGATCGTCGGTTTCCTGGGTCCGAATGGTGCCGGAAAAACGACGACAATGCGCATCTGAAATGCTTTCTGCCACCTTCCGCGGGAACGGCCACCGTGGCTGGCTTTGATGTCCTGGAACAACCGCTGGAGGTCAAGAAGCGAATAGGATACCTGCCGGAAACGCCGCCGATTTTACCCGGAGATGGAGACTGCGGAATACTTGAAATTTGTCGGCAGGCTGAAAGGACTCTCGGATGCCGACTTGAGGACCGTGCACACGCCAAATTGAAACCGGGCTTCCGACTTAACCGTTCCACCGTGATGAGCCCGGACCATGTTGCGCGAGTTTCGGATATGCGACCTTCCCTGCTATGCTCGACCAGAAAAAAAGTGTGAACGCTGCGTGCCATTGAGGCATCCAAGTCACGAAGCAGCGCGGCGAAGCCAATCATGTTCATTTCTATTGCCAAGTCTTAACTGGGGGGAGGGAGCGAGGCTCTCGTGAGACCTTTGGCAAGGCGTTCGTCCTCGGCGTACGAGGCACCTGATGATTTCTAATCTCCGCTATGTGCTTCTTGCCGTCGCCGCTATCCCATTTATTTATTACTTGATTGCGCTGTTCAGTGCCTGGCGGTTCTTCCAGCACAGGGCACCCGCAGGCCCGGCCAGCCGGACTTTTACGCCGCCGGTTAGCAATTTGAAGCCAATTCGCGGGCTCGACCCTGACGCCTATGAAAACTTCGCCAGCTTTTGCAAGCAGGACTATCCAGATTATGAGGTCGTTTTCTGCGTTGGTGAGGAGGACGATCCTGCGGTTCCGGTACTGCAGAGGTTACAGCTGGAGTTTCCGGATCGCCACATTCGGGTGTTGTTCGGCTCGGGCGGAACAGGATCCAACGATAAAGTTGTGAAACTGGCTCGCCTCGTCAGCGAGGCTCAGCACGAAGTCGTAGTGATTAGCGATAGTGACGTTCGAGTGCGGCCCGACTATTTGCGCACCGTGGTTGCTCCTCTGGCCGATCCCAAGGTTGGAGCTGTAACGTGTTTTTATGTGCCGATCGAGGACAAGACATTTACCGACAATCTTCAGACGATTGGAATGTTCTCTGACTTTTATGCTGGTATTCTGGTCGCGCGTCAGCTCGACGGAGTGAAATTTGCCCTGGGACCGGCCATAGCCACCACGCGCACGCGGCTGGCGGGATTCGGCGGATATGAAGCGATCAAGAACCGTCCAGCGGACGATCTGTTGGTAGGCCGCCTTATCGCCGAGCAGGGCTACGAGGTTGAGCTTCTTCCATACGCGATTTCGACAGTCGCTGACTTTCGGTCCATGCGCGACCTGTTTCACAAAAGGCTTCGCTGGATTGTGGTCATGCGGCACTTGCGGCCTTGGGGGCACCTCGGCCTGCTCTTAACGCAAGGGTTGCCATGGTCTTTGATGGCAGTCGCGATCCGTCCCTCCCCGGGAGTTGCGCTCGGTTATCTCGGTGCGTATTCTGCCCTGCGATTTGCCATGACTTGGACGGTCGGAATTTGGGGCTTGAAGCAGGATGCGCTTTGGAAAAAGTTAGCGCTGATCCCTGTATGGGACGCGCTGGCTTTCGTCATCTGGCTGACCAGCTTTACCCGGGACAGCATCCGCTGGCGAGACTCTGAATACTACATTCGCGACGGCACACTTGTCCCCGTTGCACAAACCAATCCGGAACCCGTCGGCTGACGCCCCTCTTACGGTCAGCTTCCCACTTTGCTATTCAACCCGGCTCGTGACTTCTTCGCGGAACGAAGATTCCCGTTGCTCTTTCCATCGGCTCCGACGATCTCAAGAGAGACTTGGGGAAGAGGCGCGGGTTCTCGATCTAACTGTCCTCGGCGCTCGTTAACAGCGTGGCGCCAGTTAATTCGCGGCAGCATAACGCCGGCATCGATCCGATCACGATACTGCAATGCTACATTCATGAGCGAGTCCAACAGAGAATCGGATAGCAAATGCGGCTTCAAACCAAGTTCAATCAGTTTTGAGTGCTTCGCATTGTAATAGTGTTCCTCTGCTTCGACTCGTGGATCAGGGAGATGATCGACTTCGACGGTAAGACCCAGCTTATCCCCGGCATTCTGCACCATTCGTGCCAGGTCTAACACTGAAAACTGCTCCGTGAACTGGTTGAACACCCGGCACTCCCCTCGAGCCGCCGGATTCAAACACGCAATTTCAACACAACGCACCGTGTCGCGGATATCCAGAAATCCGCGAGTCTGGCCACCCTTGCCGTACACGGTAAGCGGATGTCCAATGGCTGCCTGCACGCAGAAGCGATTGAGCACGGTGCCAAAGACTTCATCGTAGTCGAAGCGATTGATCAAGGCTTCGTCCAAGGCCACTTCATCGGTCATGGTTCCATAAACAACTCCCTGGTTGAGGTCCGTGGCACGCAGTCCCCAGGCCTTGCAAGTGAACATGATATTGTGACTGTCGTGGACCTTTGACAGGTGGTAGAAGGAGCCGGGCTGCTTGGGATAGGGCACCGTGTCCTTCCGCCCATTGTGCTCGATGGTGATGTAACCTTCTTCGATATCAATATTCGGCGTGCCGTACTCACCCATGGTGCCGAGCTTGATCAGGTGACAATCGGGCTGAAACTCGCGCAAGGCGAAGAGCAGATTGAGCGTTCCCACGACGTTGTTTACTTGCGTAAAGACCGCGTGCTTACGGTCGATCATGGAATATGGAGCGGCGCGCTGCTCGGCGAAATGAACCACTGCCTCCGGTTCGAAATCCTTGACGACCGCAGAGAGAAAATCGTACTCGGTCACATCACCGACGAACAGCTCGATGGTATTCCCGGTAACCTCCTGCCAAACCCTCAGTCGATCCGAGAGCGGACGGATAGGCGTCAGCGTCTGCACGCCCAGTTCGTAGTCCCATTGCCGGCGCGCGAAGTTGTCGGCAATCGCAACCGTATGTCCCTTCTGTGACAAAAATAGGGCTGTGGCCCAACCGCAATAACCATCCCCTCCTAGCACTGCAATCTTCATACTCTCTCCTTGCTTTAGGTTCTGTGCGTCACGTTTTCTAAGAAATTATTACCGGAAAATGCACGAGTTCTCGTACTGACTGGCTGTGCCTCTTACCCTGTGCCACCCCCCTTAGGGAGATCGGCTCGAGAAGTAGTCCCTGGCAGATTCGTCAGAACGACCTTGCCGCCGCTTTCCGCCACCAGATTAAGATGCTCCGCACCCACCAGGGATGCCAGTCGAGGAACTACATTCTGATTGGCCACAATGTAGGAGCGCCCCGGCTTGAGCCATAGATCCTTGAATTGTGTATCGTCGATAAATACGTCGGGCGCGCCCGGTGCGTAAGCGCCGTATTCCAGATTGTAGAAGCGTCCGTTGCGCAGCAACGCGGTGCGGTTGGTATAAAAGAAAATGGAAGAAAACGTGTAATAGTGATGATCGACAATCAGCGTCCCCGGCGGTGACTTCAAGATCGCCTCTGCCAGCGGACGCGAAGACATATACGGATCGAAGACAGCCATAGCCATGCGGGCGGCGTGGAAGAACAGAATCATCATCAGCGCGGCGGCCAGAAATGCCCGCTGACCGGCCCATTTCCAGGTTGCGAATGCACCGATGCAAAAGGCGAACGCGGCCACCAGCAAAGGCATTCGAAGATAGGCGAAGGAAGCAAGAGTGAGGTCCTGCATGTGCCCCAAAGAGAGCTTATAAGCGCCCGGGTGCTGGCTGAGCGCGTGCGAAATATCTCCCGGCGCGGGCAGGTTGCGGGTGAGAAAAAACAGGCTTAGCGTTGCCACTCCAGCGCAGGCGGCAACCACCGAGAGCACTCGCGTACCGCGCCGTATCCAAACTCCTCCCATTGCCATGGCTGAGCCCAGTAGCAGCGCCAACGCTGGATAGCAAGGCATGGAGTAATATTCCTGCGTCGTCGAAAAGGTGAAGAAGACCAGCACAAAGCCAGCCATGCAAAGAGCGAGCAGCCGCGCTCGGCCAGCGCGATCCTCGGGCTTAAAGGAAAGTTTGGCGATAGCGGGAAAATATACGCTCCAGGGAAACAGCCAGACCAGGTGCAGCGACCAGAAGTAAAGGCGCGGGACGGTGTTGTAATCTCGTGGATAGCGTAAGTTCAGAAAACGCAGTAGCTGCTCATTGATGAAGAAAAACCAAAGAAACCCGTGATATTGCCCCGGCCCACTGTGAAGGGTGAAGGCAAAGTAAGGTGGATTCCGCAAGGTGGCCAGAATATGCCAGGGTGCAGCGATAAGCAGAATGATCAGCAATCCGCTGAAGGGACGCATTCGTCGCCACGCAACTGCGGAAAAGAGTTGATGGGTGATCCCAAGGTAGATTGCTCCCGCCGCGAGCGGGAACAGGACCCCGATCAAGCTTTTTAGCAGGAGTCCAAATCCAAGGCTCGCGGCCAGCACGAAAGCCCAAAACCGCGGATGAGGCTCGTCTTCCTCCAAGACGCGAAGAAACGCCCACATGGCGAGCGCCACCGTGAAGGTGAGCATGACATCCGGAATCAAAACCCGAGTAAATAAAAACAGCCCTATGCACGTAGCCATGCACAGACCCGCATAGAACCCTGCCCGCTTACCGAATGCCCAAATGCCGAACGCTGCTGTTAGCCCGCTGAGGGCAATCGCCGCTAAGGCGATCGGAATGCGCGCCGCCCAGTCGTGCGCACCAAAAATTACGTAGCTTGCTGCGATGGCCCAATACACAAAGGGAGCTTTTTCCAGATACACCACTCCATCCAGGCGCGCGGTTACCCAGTCGCCCGAAGCGAGCATGTTGCGCGCGATCTGTGCCTGTACGGCGTCCACATCATCCATCAAAGAAGGAGGAGAAATAATGCAGCCCAGATAGATGGCGCCCGCGGCCAGCAGAACGACTAGATATAGGTACCAGTTTTTTCCTGTATCCAAACGTTCATCTCCGGGGCGGCGGCTGCTTGAATCCCCCACTTTTTCATCCACAGAAACAGCACCATCAGACCCCATAAGTGGTATCCCACATTGACTTGTCTCTCCAGGTGTTGGCGGATATAAGTCTCGATCACATCCCGCCGGAATAGATTCGCATGATCGGATGATCCGTCCAGCAAGACGTCGGTCATCAGCGATCGCAGACAACCGCGAAGCCAATCGTGCGCTGGGATGTCGAATCCAATCTTCTTGCGTCGCAGAACCGACGGTGGAAGCTTATCGCGCATCAATTCCTTCAGAAGAACCTTCTGCCTCGAACCACGAATCTTGAGAGATGCAGGCAGGGATGCAGCGAATTCAACGATCCGGTGATCGAGGAACGGCGGCCGTACTTCCAGCGAATGCGCCATGCTCATGCGATCCGCCTTGTTCAGAATGTCATCAGGAAGAAAATATCTCTGATCGAACCACAAATAGGGCGCAAGATCATCGGCTCCCGAAGCCCGATGGCGCAGTTCGCCTAGAACCCTGTTGAGAGCCGGCGGAATCTCCACACGCAACAAGGCCGCCTTTTGCGCATCGCTGAATGTTCCATTCCAGTAGACATGCGCCCGCTCGGGAGACATCTGGCAGCCTTCGAGGAACCGTTTCAGCTGGTATTCGAAGCTGATCTTGTCATCCGAAACGGGCAATATCTGCAAGACGCGGGAGGCAAGCTGGAGAGCCTTCCGGGGGAATCGTCGGGCGACAGCGGCGATGCGGTTCGCCTGATGCGTGAGATATCCGCCGAAGAGCTCGTCCGCCCCTTCGCCACTCAGGCTGACGGTCGTCTTGGTCTTGCTCAACCTGGAAAGGAACCACACAGGAAGCGCACCGGCATCCGCCGAAGGTTCGTCCGAGTAATACGCGAACTGCTCGATCGCATCCCGCAGATCGACCTCGGGGTTCAGATCCACTTCCTCATGATCGGTTTGGTATCGCTGTGCTACCTCGCGAATGTACGCGGTTTCGTCGAAGCTCCGCCCCTGGAATGAGATCGAGAAGGTCTTGAGCGGCGTTCCAGATTCAGCCGCGTAGTGCAAGATCGTAGAGGAATCGATGCCTCCGCTGAGCCACATACCCAGCGGCACATCAGACACCAGGTGCTCGCGCACGGATTGCCGTAGAAGCGCGTCCAATTCCTCGCGGGCAGATTCCAGAGTCCGATCACGAACGACCCCGAACGGCAAGGACCAATAAGAATCGGTGGAAACCTTACCGTCCTGCCACTCCAGCCACTTTCCTGGAGGAAGTTTTTCAATGCCCTCGACCAGCGTCCAGGGGCAGGGAACGTAATTCAACGAGAGATAGCAATCGAGACCGTCCATACTTAGTCGCCGCTCGATCTCGGGATGGACCAGAATCGCCTTCAGTTCCGAACCGAAGAACAGATCGCTTCCGCGCCGCGCGAAATAAAGTGGTTTGATTCCCATGCGGTCGCGTGCCAGCACAAGGCGCTTGGTGGATTTCGTCCAGAGCGCGACTGCGAACATTCCTCGTAAACGCGCAAAACAACCCGTATCCCATTCGAGAAATGCCCTAAGAACAGCTTCCGTGTCGCAGTGCGAGTGGAAGCGGTGCCCGAGCCCTTCGAGTTCGCGTCGCAGTTCCTGGTGGTTGTAGATTTCGCCGTTGAATACGATGGCTACATCGCCATCGTCCGACAGGATGGGTTGGTCGCCGGAGCCGAGGTCTATGATCTTGAGCCGCGTCGCACCTAAGGAGCAGGAACTGGATTGGAAGACACCTTGCTGGTCCGGTCCGCGATGAACCAGTGTGGCGGCGGCGCGCTGAATGCGACCGGAATCAGATATCCAACTTTTATGCGTGAAGCCGACTATCCCACACAAGCGCCTGGCCCTCATTACTGCTCTAGAATCAGCTTGCGATTCCCGCAGATTGGCGCACGGGAGCCGTGACTTCCGGAGCCAGGGCACGGCGAAAATCTGCCAGCTAGAAATGCGAAAATAGAAGCTTTAACGAATTTTATATGATGCCAAGACCGCCCGTCGCGATTGAGATTTTTCGCGAGGCCCTAAAACAATCTTCCTCGCTATGCCTGTATTTGGATACTCAGAAACGCTTTTCGGCAAATTATCGCCGCCCGACGACCACCAAAGCCACACCAACGCAAACCAGCAGCACGCCTGCCCACCTCCTTGGCGTTACCTGCTCACGGAGAAAGAATTTCCCTCCTAGCGCTCCGGCGGCATAGCTCAACGCTGTGACCGGAACCACGAGACTCACATTTTCCATCGATAGAACAGCGAGCAGCGAGAAAAACGCAGTCCCCATCAGGGTCAGACCGACCCATATCCACGGCACTCGCAACACGCGGGGAACCAATCGGAGCAGAGCGGACGGGCGAAAATCCTTTACCTCGCCGACCACCTTCATCGCCCGAGCGACACACAATTCGCCCCCCGTGCCCGCGCCAATAATTAGCAGATAGAGGAAGATCTCGCGCATTTAGCGGGGCTCCGTGGTACGAGGAGGCGTATACCCGACCACCAGGACGCCCAGGCAAATGACCATCACTCCGATCCAACGCGTGGGTGTGACCACTTCACGCAGGAGGAAATGCGCCAGCAAGGCCACCATACCGTAGGCCGCCGCCGAAGCTGGTTGGACGTAACTGTAATCCGCCCACGAGAGCACCAGCATGTAAGCCACAAAGAAAGTAATGAGAGAGCCGATGCCCAGCCAAATCGTGCCCGAAGTCAGCACCCGGGAAAGGAGGTCAAGCGCTTGCGCCAGCGTCTCGGTACTTGCCGGGCCGATCCGCTTCATCCCCTTACCGAGGAGCACATTGCCAAGAGGGCCGAAAATCACCATCAGAGAGATCAACAGATAGGTCTTAAAGTGCAATCTAGCAGAGGGCTTCATGCGCGATAGGACCGCAAGGGGAGGGGATCTTTGTGAACCACAATCAAACACCGAGAAGGCGTCATGAATCTATGTTACTGGATTTCTTGAGCAGGCCCAAACTCCCGCAATCGGGTTAGGAGCGTCACTGGGTTCGGCTGGACCATCAGCCAGAAACTTTTGCTGGACCCGCTTAGCCCAGCCGTGCGTAGAGTTGAAAGGGGGCCCAATAATATGGATTGTGGAATCCGCTGTGATGAAGCAGGGAGAGTTTGGCCGTGCGCAGTGCGGCGTCCGGGGCCGCACCCTGGTTAAGTTCATCGTAAAACTTGTCCATGAGTTGCTCGGTGGGAGCGTCGGTCGCGTCCCACAAGGCGGCGATCACGTTGTGGGCACCCGCCCTGAGGAAGGCCCAGGAGAGTCCGACTAGCCCCTCGCCTGTATACGAGCGCTCACCGGCGCTATAACATGCCGAAACGGTAACCAACTCGGCCCGCAACGGATGGCGAATGATGTCGCGCGCATAGAGTTTGAAGGAGTCGTCTTCGGCGCTGTCTTTCGAGAGCACAATCGCCGAATCGAGGGGACTCAAGCGGCTGGCGGTGCCGTGCGCCACGAAGTGGATGTAGGAAAACCGTTCCGGATTGCTGCCGAGATAGGCCGACGGCGTCGCGTCTTTTCGCGTGAGTATCTTCTCCCCCGACGCCGGAAAATGTCTGGCGACGCTTTCCATCTGGGCTGCGGCCTGCGCGAGCTGCGGATATTTGTCGCTCGGCGCAACGCTGTCGCCGACGAGCAGCAGGCTGCGGTCCCGTTTCTGTTTGGCCGCGGACGCAGCGCCCAGAATCCGTAGCGAACTAGCATCGGCAATGGTTACATCTTCGATCCAATAGTGCAGCTTGGGCTGGGGAGGGCTGGGCGCGGGTAGTTTTGTCTCAGCGACCAAGAGCGTCTCAAAATTCAGATTGTTCAGGCTGCCATCGGGGATTATGAGAACTTTCACGTCCTTCTTCAGAAGCGATTGCGCCGGCGCGATCAGAGTGCGATAGAGGTATTGGCCATCACCATCGCCGGATTCAAGAACGTCTCGCGGTCCGCCGAGGTCCTGGCGGTAGCGTTGCGCCGCTGCGTCGATTTCCGCACCGGGAGGAAGGTTGAACAAAACAGTCTCTTGCGGCGTGATCGCCCACAAGTACGATTCCTTCTCCCCGAGCCAATAAAAAAGGATCGTGGCGACCGCTCGCCGCGCAACTCCTGGCGCATCCAAGGAAACCGGTTTGAATGAGGTTTGTTTCTGAAGCAGTCCCAAGCCCTCGGCCAGAGTACGGCCGCGGCTAAAATCTGCGACCTGCAACGCCTCATCTTTCTTGCCCCGAGCCACGAGGAAATGGATGTAGTCGTCGTAGATGCGCGAAGCGTTGGTAAGAAACGGCAGCCGGGAATCTTCGTGCTTGAGCTCGGAGCGAGCGGTTTCAAAGGTGTCGAGCGCGGTCTTATATTCGCGGTTGGCGGCATCGAACTGGCGTTCGTCTTCATAGAGCCGCGCCAGCGAGCGCTCCGCCTCCCACTTGAGAAAGACATCATTGTCGTGCGATTCCTCGACTTCTCGAAACGTGCTCTCGGCGTTCGTAATATCATGCAACTTCACCGCGAGCCGCCCTCTTACCAGAAGGGGATAACCTAAATCAGACACATCATTATTGGCGCGTGCCACGGAAAGCGCCTCATCGTCATAGCGCTTCGCTTCGTCCAACTTTTCGGTTTGTTCGGAAACGAAAGCTAGGGCGGTAAGTGAGTCAACCATGTCCTCGCGATTTGTATGCTTCGCAAGGTCGAAAGACTGTTGAAACGATTGCCGAGCAGCGTCGAACTTATTCGCCTCGAGATCGATATATCCGATGGCTTGGAGCCACGTGACCTGATCAGTAAGGTCGGCGAGCTTTTCGGCCTGTTTCTTAGCCTCGACAAAGGTATCTCGGGCTCTTTCCGTGTCTCCGAGCCTGAAATAGGCCCAGCCCATATTGCCAAGCGCTGTTTGCGCCACATCCTCGAATCCCTGAGGTATTGCGATGTCGCGGGCCGCGTTGGCTCGATCGAGCGCCTCGTCGTAGTGCTCCTGCGCCTCAGCGCACCAGCTCAAGTTAAGCAGCGCGGTCGCCTCCAGGAACTGGTCTCTGCCCGCTCGCGCCGAAGCCAAGGCGCGTTCAAATGAGCCTTCCGCCCCGCCATATTGTGATGTCTCCAGTTGTAAGACGCCCCGGGCGGTAGGCAAATCTCCGCAGGACGGAGAAGGCGACGACGCGCAGATCGATTCTGCTTTTCTCAGTTCTCTCTCAGACTCCGCAAATCTGAGCGATGAGGCGTAGGCGACGGCTTCCAACCGATACCTTTGCACAGCGAGATCGCCGGAGAGGGGCGGTGCTGGCTCCGAGGCTAGGAGCTTAAGCACTTCGTCATTCATCCCGCGCCACGAGAGCACTCTAGCTCTTAGGGTCGTGAACTTCCAGGCCCACTCAGCACCGGTGTTGTGGAAACGCTTGTAGCCCTTTTCTGCCTCATCCGCCGCAGCCGCCAGATTGCCTTGACGGTAGGCTCGTATCCCCCGTTGGTAGACAATCTCGGGGTCGCGATGAGTGCAGGCCGACAGGCAGACAAGCGTGAGGGCCAACGAAATGGTCGCCAGCAATCGGGTCCCGCAACGCTTTCCTGGCCGGACTACGAAATGGGAGTCTCGATCCTGTAGAGCACGGGGCATGTCACAAGGTCGTTGAAGGATTCTAACCCGATATCCCTGCGACTTTGCTTACAATTCGTGCTCCAAACAAGACTTAATGCGATTCTTTACGAGGGAGAGCCGGACACGGCTCCGCGAACAGGCGCCCGTAATGCGCCTAGCCGCCCCCTTTACCTTTGCCGTTGGTCTTCATTTTACTGACGCGGATTCTTCCGCATGCCGGGCAGTCCAGCTCGACGCGGATCATGGTAAGGATGAATTGGTACTTGTACTCCCCGGCATTCGACGGCTCAAGCCGTGGGCCATCGTTCGCCGGCTCGCGCTTCACGGTCAGCTCGCCGAGGAAGATTTTGCCGAAGTGCGGCAGTTCGATCACGTGGCCAAACGTTTTCCCCGGAGATCCGGACACGCCGTTGACCAGGGAGCAGTTGATCTCATTCAGGCGCTGCGCCTGCACCGGGTCCCAATTGAACTGATCGCTGGCCCACTTGGGAAGACCCGCCATGCGCTTGATGTTGGCGTATTGGTGCGCGATGCGGCTGAAGACGCCGCCGTCGTTGAAATAGGACTCGTCTTCGTCTGGCTTGGGACCAAGAATTTCGAGATGCGGCTCAAGCTCGATCTTCTCTCCGCCAATGCGGAGATTCTCGAAGCGCGTGCCCAGAAAGCTTACCGACGGTACGCTGCCGTCGTCTGGGTGCTCGCTCGTGATCTGCGCCACCACGCGATCGGCAGTGAGCACGTCGAGCACGTTGACGTCTTCAAGGGCGGCCGTAGCCAGCGTGGTTGAGCCGCGGCCGTGACAGCCGCGGTGCCCGGCGACTTGAGTGTAGCCGCCTCGATGCGAAACGATCCCTTCCACCCGCAGAGGTTCCGCACGCTCGAACCTGTATCCGCCTGATTTAGGTAACTCAACGAACGCTTCCTTGTCGATCATTCGCCGAATCGGCTGTTCCAATTCGGCGCTGAAAACATAAGCGTCCGCGTCGTAGATATGCTCCGCCTCGATCGAGGGTAGTTCATCCGGAAGCGCTGACATAAGTTTGCTCCACTCCGCTCGAATTGAGCTCATTTCTGAATTTGTAATTCAAATGTCACTCGACCAACTTCCTTGGCTTCTCCGTTATCTGTAAGGCCGCGCACAACCAGGCTGTACGAGCCGGATTCCCGCTTCGCACCCGGTACCTGCAGCGGCCACTGCTCTTGCGTGGACGAGGAGAGTAATGTCAGTAACCATTCCAGCTTTCCGGCGGGATTATATAACTCCGCAGTATGGCGGGGATAGCTGTCGGGTGGAATTCTCACAAGCAACAGGAAGCTTTGTTCAGGCGCAATGGAAATCGGTTGCTCTCCCGGTCCCATGCCGCCGATATTCAGAAACGCCGACGGCAAGACCTGGGGACGGGCGAGCGTTTGTTGCAGCCGCGGGTAGATCACCAGATTCTGATACCCGATCAAGGCCAGCAACAAGGCCATCACAGGCGCCGCAAAGGCAGGACGCAACCATGCCAGCCATCCCGGCTTGCTGGCCACTGGCGAGGGCGCGGCAACCGGTTCCGATTCCTTCGCCAACGAACTCTTGCTGTGCTCGATGAATAGAGCTGCGGTGCGGACGTCGAGGGCGCAATCCGCGCAGTCGAAAAAATGCTCTTCGAATTCCTGACTGGCTTGGGGATCGAGTTCGCCCAGCAGGTATCTCTCCGTCATTTTTCGATCAACCGCAACCGCGTGGTCCATTTCGCTAATGCCCCCTGATAGATAGTGACCCGAGCCGCCCAATCGTTTCACAGGCGTTAGGGCGAAGTAAACCGGATTTATCATGGGCGGCACAGGCGACCGCGAACCAGCGTCATCTTCCGGGGGTCAAGACAGGCTAGGGGTGCTCTCTTGGAGCGATGCATCTGCCGTTCGCGAGGCCGGGGGGCGGGAAATACTCAAGAGAAGAAAGTAAATCCTTTGAATTTAACGAATCACAGGTTGCGGGGAAAGATCAAGAAGTGCCGGAGCTGCTTCCCTGGAGATAGCTCCGGCACTTTCAACGGGCTCAGAGCTAGGTGGTTGCCAAGCCAGGGCCGGAAACGTGGCGCAAACCTTTGGGCGCGATGTTCGCCACTTATCGGGATAGTGTCGAGAAGTCCTGAACCGTTTCAATCTCAAAGAAGAGCCAGCGTCGATCTCGGAGGTAGGGTCGATGAACCGCATGCAAGGACTGCGCGAAGGGGTTTCTGGTGCGGAAGGGGGGATT